>OASQ01000030.1_pt1 | contig 134663 bp, 133 predicted proteins | sample 1475771 | NCBI WGS metagenome assembly OASQ01 (sample SAMEA2579910, study PRJEB22360) | human gut metagenome | reverse complement strand
GTGTATCAGATGCAAACCTTGAGAAAGCTCATGAAGAGCTTAAGAAAGCCGGATACATTAACTAATTATAGTGAGAGGTCATATAGTTGGCAGCAACTTGAAAACAAGGAGAAAGCTTGGAGAAATCCGAGCTTTCTCTTTACTATAAAGATAGTAGCTGAATCGTATTTACAAAATGAATTAATGACAGAATATTTGCGAAAAAAGATAAAATATGATAAACTTGTGGTAAACCATACTATATAAAAACGCATCTGAGTGAAATGAGATGTTAAGAAGGGAGACGGCAATCATGTGGGAGCTGGAAAAAGCAATATTGGTAACGAATAACGACAGAGTGTATGAGAAGTATAAGGATCAGATGAAAGTGATTCTTCTTGATGGGTATGAAGACGTTCTGATTAAGGTGAGAGATCTTGTCTATGATAAGCATGTGCTTCTGACACATCCGCAGGCATCCAGCCTGAAACCGAATCAGACACCATATCGATCGGTAGTTGTATATCCGAAGGGGGAAGAGGATAATATAAAAGATATCATGCTGATCGACAAATGCATTCAGGTTTATCAGGAGTGGCAGGATATCGCACCAAGTCCAAAGAGTTATCAGGAAAAGGTGGCGAATGATTTTAAGACAATCGATTTATCGGTGATTGACAATATTATTCCAAGAATTAGTTAGAAAAAGCAGGTAAGAAAAAGAATAGGCGGTGGAGCGATGCTGGATAATAAAGAAACAACACAGAATTACTTCAAAGGTTTAACGAGAAAAGATTATATTGAAAGAGTATGTAAAATTATGGAGAAAGATGGGGCTGAAGATCTTTCTATTCGTAGAATCGCGAAGGAGCTGGGCTGTTCGTCAGCTGCATTATACCGTTATTTTAACAGCAAGTCGGAACTGATGTATTATGTCAGCCTGAATACGCTGGAGGGATATATTATCCGCTTGAATCAGGCGGAAAAAACCTGGAGAGGAGTATGGGATATCTATGTGGGTGTATGGTACTGCTACAGTCAGGAGGCTTTCCGACATCCAAAAGATTATAATAGACTGTTTTTTGAACATACGAATGAATATCTGGGTGGAGCTATGAAAGAATTCTATCAGATGTTTCCTCAAAACATTAATGAGGCAAACCAATTCTTTTCAGAGATGCTTGGAACAGCAGATTTCTGGGGACGTGATTTTGAAATGTGTAAAAAATGCATGAAAGCAGGGGCAATTTCTGAGGAGAATGCGCTTATTTTAAATCGCATGTCCTGTATTTTGTATAAAGGATATTTTAAAGGAGTGATGGATGACGGGATTGAAGAAGATGAAATCGAAGAAAGAGTTCGTTTATTTATAGATGATCTCGATATAATCGTTAAGTCACTTGCGTCAGAATTGCAGGGATATGACGGATATTTTAAACAAAAACGCGAAAAGAATGATAAAAAATAGGCAATCTGCACAAAAATATTTATAGATATTTTGTATTAATGACGATATTTATAAAAGGGGGTTGCGCATTTAAAAAATGTGTGTATAATTAGAACTATCAAAAGCAATTACTTACATGAAAAAAGTTATCACGATTACATTTTTTGAAAGTAAACATAAAAAGCAAAAAAGATATTTTTTTACTTATATGTTATCATGATTACATTCCGCGCGCTTGAGGAATTTGTAAAAGAAAAATTGCCAGCTTTCGGAGATGAAAAACGTGATTATATTTTAAGTGTTAAGTTATCGCGATTACAAATCATAAGGAGGGAATTTGTATGAAACTAGAACTCGGCAAATTTGAGATCAAGGACATCCAGTTTGCAGACAAATCATATGTGGAAAATCACGTATTGTATGTAAACAAAGAAGAGGTGGAAGCACTTGTATTGGAGGACGACAAGCTGATCGGATGCCATTTGGAAATTGCAAAACCTGGTGAGGCAACAAGAATCACACCTGTTAAGGATGTCATTGAACCACGTGTGAAAGTGAGCGGCGGAGAGATTTTCCCAGGAATTATCGGAAAGGTATCACCACAGGTTGGATCTGGAAGAACACATGCTTTAGATGGCTGCTGTGTAGTTACAGTCGGAAGAATCGTTGGATTCCAGGAAGGTGTTATTGATATGAGCGGACCGGCTGCAGATTATTGCCCATTTTCAAAAACATATAACCTGTGCGTAGTCATTGAACCACAGGATGGATTAGAAACTCATGTATATGAGAAAGCAGGACGTATGGCAGGATTGAAAGTAGCTACATATCTTGGAGAGCTTGTAAGAAATCTTGAGCCAGATGTAATTGAGACATATGAGACAAAACCAGTATTTGAGCAGGCAGCACAGTATCCGGATCTGCCAAAGGTAGGATACATACATATGCTTCAGTCACAGGGACTTCTGCATGACACATATTATTATGGTGTAGATGCAAAACAGATCGTTCCGACATTCATGTATCCAACAGAGATTATGGATGGAGCAATCGTATCTGGTAACTGTGTGGCTCCATGTGATAAAGTTACAACATATCATCATTTCCACAATCCGGTTATTGATGAATGCTACAAACATCATGGAAAAGACATTAACTTTATGGGAGTTATCCTTACAAATGAGAATGTATTCCTTGCTGATAAAGAGAGACATTCCGATATGGTTGCAAAATTCTGTGAATGGCTGCAGTTAGACGGAGTTCTGATTACAGAGGAAGGCTATGGTAACCCGGATACAGACCTTATGATGAACTGTAAAAAGGTTGAGAGAGCAGGTACAAAGGTTTGCCTGATCACAGATGAGTTCCCAGGAAAAGATGGTAAATCAGCATCTCTGGCAGATACATGTGAAGAGGCAACAGCACTTGCATCATGTGGACAGGGAAATGCAACACTGATGTTCCCAGCTATGGATAGAGTAATTGGAACTCAGGAATTTATTGAAAGCCAGATTGGTGGATGGGCTGGATGTATCAACGAAGACGGATCTTTCGAGGCAGAGCTTCAGATTATCATCGCATCTACAATCGCAAATGGATTTAACAAACTGGCTGCAAGAGGATACTAAGAAGGGGGATTCAGAGTTATGGCAAAATATAAAATCGTTCATTATCTTAATCAGTTCTTCGGTGGAATTGGTGGAGAAGATAAAGCAGACTTCCAGCCGGAAGTAAGAGAAGAAATTATAGGACCTGGTATGGCACTGAATGACGGACTGGGCGATGATTATGAGATTGTTGCAACAGTTATCTGTGGTGACAACTATTTTGGAGAAAATCTTGATAAAGCAACAGATACAATCATTGAGATGGTAAAGAAATACGAGCCTGATATCTTTGTTGCAGGACCTGCATTTAATGCTGGACGTTATGGTGTTGCTTGCGGTACAATTTGTAAAGCGGTTGAAGAGCGACTCGGTATTCCGGTACTCTCTGGTATGTATGAAGAGAACCCTGGAGCTGATATGTTTAAACAGGATGTAATCCTTGTAAAGACAGGTAACTCTGCTGCAACTATGAAAAAAGCAGTTCCGCAGTTTGTAACATTGATTAAGAAACTGGCTACAGGTGAGGAGATTCTTGGACCATCAATCGAAGGATATCTTGAGCGTGGTATCCGTGTGAACTATTTCGCAGAAGAAAGAGGAGCAACTCGTGGTCTTAAGATGCTGCTTAAGAAGATGGCAGGAGAGCCATTTGAGACAGATCTTCCAATGCCGAAATTCGACCGTGTAGAGCCAGGAAAAGCAATTGAAGATCTTAGTAAAGCGAAGATTGCAATCGTTACATCTGGTGGTATTGTACCAGTTGGTAATCCGGATCATATCGAGTCCTCCAATGCAACAAAATTTGGATGGTATACAATGGAAGGCATGGACAGAATGTCTAAAGATGACTATATGACAATCCATGGTGGTTATGACAGACAGTTCGTACTGGAAGATCCGAACCTTGTAATCCCACTTGATGCACTTCGTAAATTACAGAAAGAAGGCGTATTTGGAGAATTATATCCTTATTTTGCAAGTACAACCGGAACTGGAACAGCTACGAATTCTGCAGCTAAATTCGGTGATGAAATTGGTAAAAAATTAGTTGAAGAGCATGTAGATGCAGTTCTTCTTGTCAGCACTTGAGGTACCTGTACACGTTGCGGTGCAACGATGGTTAAAGGTATTGAAAAATACGGTATCCCAGTAGTTCATCTGTGTACAGTTGTTCCGATTTCCAGAACAATCGGTGCGAATAGAATTATCCCGGCTGTTGGTATTCCTTATCCACTTGGAGATCCAACTGAGGGTGAGGAAGAGTCCTACAAGATTCGTGAGAAACTTGTAAGAAGAGCATTCAAGGCTCTTCAGACTCCGATAACAGAGCAGACTGTTTTTGAAAAAGATGAGTGGTAAGTCATTGACATAAGTATACATTGAGCAATTACCGGCTTATATGCCGGTAAATTGCTCATAAGAAAAGAAATGAATGAAAAGGGGGCACATTATGGGTAGTGCGGAAAAGGTGAGTTGGAAACGAGTACTGATACTTGCGGGAGCAATCATTGCATTTACAATTGGATCCGGTTTTGCAACAGGTCAGGAAATCATTCAATATTATACAGCATATGGAGTAAAAGGATTACTTGTAATTTTGGTATTCCTGGTAGCTTTCCTTTATTACAATTTTAACTTTGCAAAAGCAGGTGCAGAGCAGAAGTTTGAAAAAGGAAATGATGTATACAAACATTTTTGTGGAAAGTATGTAGGAACTTTCTGTGATTATTACTCCACATTATTCTGTTACATGTCCTTCTTCGTTATGGTAGGAGGAGCATCCTCTACACTTCATCAGGAATATGGACTTCCGGCATGGGTAGGAGGAGTCGTTCTGACAGCACTGGCAGTGCTTACAGTTGTAGGTGGACTGAACTCCATGGTTGATGCCATCGGTGCTGTAGGACCGGTAATCGTAGTGCTTTGTATTGCCATTGGAGTTCTTACATTAATTCGTGATGGCGGTGATGTTGGAGCTGGATTGGATATTATTAAAAATGCAGCTTACGAAGGCGCAGCGAATGGGGAAACAATTAAGAGTGCAGGATCCAACTGGCTTGTTTCTGGTTTATCATATGCCGGTTTCGTGCTCCTGTGGTTCGCAAGCTTTACAGCAGCACTTGGTTCTAATAATAAGAAAAAAGAATTAAATTATGGTATTATCGGCGGAACAGTTGCAGTTTGTGTGGCAATTGCAGTAGTAATGTTCGCACAGGTTTCAAACATTAATACTCCGATGATTGGAAGTAGTGATACATTTGTATGGAATGCAGATATCCCAAATCTGATTCTTGCAGCTAAGATCTGGAAGCCATTCTCCGCTATCTTTGCAATTATTGTATTTGCAGGTATTTATACAACAGCGGTTCCACTCCTTTATAATCCAGCTTCTAGATTTGCAAAAGAGGGAACATCACAGTTCAAGATTCTCACTATTGTTCTTGGAGTTCTCGGTTTAATTGTAGGATTATTCCTTCCATTCAGAGTCTTGGTTAATATTATCTATGTATTAAATGGATATGTTGGAGCAGTTTTAATTCTCTTTATGATTTACAAGAACATCAAAGATCTGATGAATAAAAAGAAAGCAAATTAATATAGGAATTGTCGATAATAGGGGCGCTGAGAAATCAGCGCCCCCTTTGTTGCCTGGAATTAAAAAGTGATTGACCACAGAGAGATTAAAGAATATTTAGAGAAAATGAATAGAATAAGTCAATAATTAACTGTGAATTATAGAAAAAATCTAACAAAACGATTGACAATAAGCACGCTTACTGTTATAATCTTAACATAACCAATAAATAAGCGCGCTTATCAAAAATGTATCAATGCCATTCATAGAGCCTATCTATGAATCAGAAAAGGAGGACAATCACATGAGACTGGAGATTGGCAATTTCTATGTTAAGGATATCAAGTTTGGCGACAAGTTATCCTTTGATGACGGAGTGCTTACAATTAATAAAGAAAAAGCACTTGATTTTATCCGTGAAGATGAGAGAATCACGGAGGCAGATCTTTATATTGCAAAACCTGGAGATAAGATCCGTATGTGTCCGGTAAAGGAAGCAATCGAGCCTAGAGTAAGATTGGATGGAAGAGGACTTTTCCCTGGATATACAAGTGAACTTGCAAAGGCAGGAGATGGAGTTTTACATGCATTAAAGAACTGCAGCGTACTCGTAGTCGGAAAACACTGGGGAGGTTTCCAGGATGGATTGATCGACATGAGTGGTGAAGGGCAGAAATATACATACTTCGGTTATTTGAACAATATTGTACTCGTAGCAGATACGAATGAGGATTTTGAGAAGCATGAGCAACAGAAGAAGAATGATGCACTTAGAAGAGCAGGACATAAACTTGCAGAGTTCATCGGACAGTGTGTAAAAGAACTGACACCGGAAGACACAGAAGTTTATGATCTTGAGGCGATGATCAAACGTAGTCCGGAGATTGAAAAGCTTCCATCTGTTGTATATGTTATGCAGCCACAGTCTCAGATGGAAAATCTGGGATACAATGATCTGGCATATGGCTGGGATATGAACCGTATGCTTCCAACAGTAATGCATCCAAATGAGGTACTGGATGGCGCTATCGTATCTGGAAGTTTCATGCCTGTATCATCAAAATGGTCAACATACGACTTCCAGAACACACCGAATATCAAGGCTCTTTACAGAGAGCATGGTAAGACAATTAATTTCCTCGGAGTAATTATGTCAAACCTGAATGTAGCTTTGGATCAGAAAGAACGTGCTGCACTTTATGTAGCACAGATTGCAAAGACACTCGGAGCAGATGGTGCGGTCGTCGCAGAAGAAGGTTATGGCAACCCGGATGCCGACTTTGTAGGATGTCTTGTTGCGCTTGAGGATGCCGGTGTTAAGACAATTGGAGTTACCAATGAATGTACAGGACGTAATGGTACATCTCAGCCACTTGTAACACTGGATGAGAAGTGTGATGCAATTGTATCCTGTGGAAATGTATCTGAATTAATTGAATTGCCTCCAATGGAAACAGTACTTGGAGAACTTCAGTCGTTAGCAAGAGACGGTCTGTCCGGTGGCTGGGCTGGAGATGAGATCTTAGGACCTTCAGTAAGAGAAGATGGATCCGTTATTATGGAGAATAACTCAATGTTCTGTGGTGATCAGGTAGTTGGATGGTCCCCGAAGACAATGAAAGAATTCTAAGGAGGGCAATAGCGATGAAAAAAGCAATCTTATATATTAATCAGTTTTTTGGTCAGATTGGTGGAGAAGAAAAAGCTGGTATTGAACCAGAAATCCACGAAGGTCAGATTGGACCAGCAATGCAGTTTGAAAAAGAGTTAAATGCAGAAGTTACCCATACAATTATCTGTGGTGACAACTATATTGGTACCAATACTGACGCTGCAGTTGCAACAATTCTCGGAATGCTTGAAGATAAAGAGTTTGATATTTTCCTTGCAGGGCCAGCATTTCAGGCAGGACGTTATACCGTTGCATGTGGAACAATCTGCAAGGCAGTAAAAGAAAAATTTGGTGTACCTGTTGTAACATCTATGAACGAGGAGACGCCAGGTGTAGATATGTTTAAAAAAGATATGTATATCTTAAAAGGCGGTAATATTGCTTCAAAGATGAGACAGGATGTAAAAGCAATGGCAAAAGTTGCCAACAAGCTTCTTGCTGGTGAGCCGGTCGGCTCCGCGGATGAAGAAGGATATTTCCCGAGAGGCATCCGTCATCAGGTATGGCTTTCAGATGGAAAACCGGCATATGAGCGTATGGTAGATATGCTTGTTAAAAAATTAAATGGACAGCCATTTGAGACAGAGCTTCCGATTCCGAAACTTGATCGAGTACCAATTGCTCCTGCTATCAAGGATTTGTCAAAAGCAAGAATCGCACTTCTGAATACAGGAGGTATTGTACCTGTAGATAATCCGGATCATATTCAGTCAGCATCTGCAACACGTTGGGGACGTTATGATGTGTCAAATATGGAACGGTTAAAAGGCGGAGAGTTCAAGACAATTCATGCTGGATTTGACCCTGCAGCAGCAGACGCAGATCCAAACGTTATTACTCCGATTGATGCACTGAAGGTATTAGAAAAAGAGGGAGTTTATGGAAGCCTCCATCCATATTTCTATACAACAGTCGGAACAGGAACAACTGAGGCAGAGGCTGCCAGAATGGCAAAAGAAATCATTCCATATCTTCAGGAAGATCATGTTGATGGTGTTATCATGGTTAGTACTTGAGGTACCTGTACACGTTGCGGTGCAACGATGGTAAAAGAGGTTGAGAAGGCTGGATTCCCAATCGTACAGATGTGTAATCTGGTGCCTGTAGCTAAGACAGTAGGAGCTAATAGAATCGTACCTACAATTTCTATTCCTTATCCACTTGGAGACCCTGATACTCCGAAGGAAGAGCAGTGGAAATTACGTTATCACAGAACAAAGGTTGCTCTGGAGGCTCTGGCAACAGATATTAAAGAGCAGACAGTATTTAAAGTATGATAACTGTTCGATGATTTAGAGTGAACGGGCAGATGGTTATGCATCTGCCCACTACTATATCTGGCTTAGTTTGATGAAGGAGAATTGAATATGGGAGAAAAGAAAGGTAAGAATACAGTTTTTTATGTATCACTGATTATCGTCGGCATTATAGCAGTCTGGTCAGTTGCATTTAATGATAGTTTTACGGTAGTAGCTAATGCGGCATTTAAAGTTTTGACCACAGATTTTGGATGGTTATATCTGATTTCTATGATTATATTCTTTGGCTTTATTGTATATTTTGCATTTGGAAAATATGGAAAAATTCGTTTAGGAAGCGATGATTCCAGACCGGAATACAGTAATATAACATGGTTCGGACTTCTATTTGGATGTGGAATGGGAGTTGGTCTTGTATTCTGGGGAGTAGCTGAGCCGCTTACTTATTATCTGAATCCGCCAGATGGAATTGAAGCAGCATCTCAGGCATCTGCAAACTTTGCATTTGAGAATTTCTTTATGCACTGGGGAATTCTTCCATGGGCAAACTATGCAGTTATCGGTCTTGCACTTGCATACTTTATGTTCCGTAAGAACAAAAAAGGTCTGTTAAGTGTGATGCTTGAACCGTTAATTGGTGAGAAGCTTGCAAATGGATGGCTTGGCAAGGTTGTTGATATTCTTGGTGTATTTGCGACAGTTGCAGGAGTTGTAACATCTCTTGGACTTGGAACATTGCAGATTAATGCCGGATTTAATTATTTATTTGGTGTCCCAATCAATTTAGTAGTAGAAATTATTATTATTATAATTGTATCATTTCTTTATATTGGATCCGCAGTATCCGGGCTGGATAAAGGAATTAAGATTATTTCTGATACAAACCTTTATGTTGCAATCGGACTTTTGGCAGTATGCTTTATAGTGGGACCAAAAGTAGAGACTTTGAATGCATTTGTAAATGGTATGGGTCAGTATATCGGTAATTTTATTCCAACTGCACTTAAGATTAATTCTTATAGTGACAACAGTTGGTTCGGAAGCTGGAGACTGTTTTACTGGGCATGGTTCATTGCATGGGCACCGTTCGTTGGAGTATTTGTAGCACGTATCTCTAAAGGACGGACTATTCGAGAATTTGTACTTGGTGTAGTACTTGTACCAACAATTGCTTCCTGTATTTGGGGTGCAGTATTTGGTAACCTTGGTATCAACCTTGGAGAAAAAGGTCTTATGGCGATTGAAAAGCTCCAGGAAGCGGTAGCAACACCGGAGGTTGGACTTTTCGTAGTGCTTGGACAATATCCGCTTGGATTTATTTTATCACTGGTAGCCTTGGTATCCTTGTGTGCATTCTTTGTAACATCTGCAAATTCAGGAGTTTATGTACTGTCTATGCTGTCAACGGACGGTGCAATCAATCCTCCAAATGGCAGAAAGATTCTCTGGGGAGTTATCCAGTCAGTTATGGCGATCGGACTTCTGATGGCTGGTGGATTGAAACCGCTTCAGACAATCTCACTTGTAGCAGCGTTCTTATTTATTTTTGTAATGCTTGGAACGATTGCAGCATTTATTAAAGTGTTGAAGGAAGAAAAGGCATAGTGAAAATGTTTTTTCAAAATAATTAAATACAAAAAGCTGAAGAAGGAATGTGTGGAGCATTCTTGGATATATCAGGTGAGAAAAAGAGCTGAAGAATTCGAATCCTTCAGCTCTTTTTATTAAACAATTCTGTAAAACGACAATGTTTGTATATAGGTTTTAATAAGTGTTTTTAATCTAAATCAATATTATAGGATGTAAGCGCTCTGCGGATAAACGAAACAGTTGTCGCAGTCGCTTCTTCAATTGTCAAATATTCAGAGTCTTCCCGTAATGTCTCTAACATACCACGATAAAGCATAATATTCATTGTTGCCAGATTGTGAATGTCTGATTCCGGGAGAAAAATATTCTCTTTATTCAAAGAATCAGTCAATGATAAAAATTCACGTTCTGAGAAATTAGCAGATGAAAGCATATTTTTGTAATTTGCAGCATCTTCGCTCCAACTTTCAGGAAAAATATCATAATAAGCGTGAAAATAGTAGGAAAAATCCCAGTTCGTATCTGCATGCTTAAAGAATAGCAGCCAGAAAATGTCTGGATGTGAGAAGGAGTGGAGACAGAAGCATTCCCAAATTTTCAGATATCTTTCAAGTGGCCTTGTAACCGGTTCTAAGTAGGCTGGCAGATCCTTAGCATATTGATCCAGATATTTCATAGCTGAAAAAATTCTCAGTTCTTCAAAATCTGAAAAATAATGATAAAGAGTCGCACTGTTATAGCCGGCTTTTTCTGCAGTTTTCCGAATAGACAAGCTGTCGATACCTTCTTCTTCAATGATCTCCAATGCAGCATTGATGAAGTAGCCCATAGTTTGCTGTCTGTACATTTGTTTACGATCTTTTTGTTGCATAAAAAATCCCCCAATAAAAAGTACTAAGACAAGTCTGCCCTAGTCATGGTATTTATTATATATGAAATACACGAAAAAAGCGAGTAAAATTGTTTGAATTAGTGGAAAATAGTAGATGAGATATAGTAGATGAGATATAGTAGATGAGATATAGTAGATATGTTAACAAAGAAAACGACGAACTCTGCCATGGTTTGCCGTTTCCTTTGCTTAATTAAAGAGTAATAGTGATTCAGATAGTATTGAAATTATTTGGCTGCTTTTTCGGCAAATGTAGTCGTTACCAGTTTATCGTACGGTGCACGTGTGTCAAGTTCTTCTGCGCTTTCCAGAATGTCCTGTAAAAGTTCAAAACTTTTTTTCTCAAATATGAGGTTATCTTTCCATGTGTCCTGTTCATAATAACGGCTCACAATTGTTTCTATTGTATTAAGATTTGTTTCTTTAAACTGAGGTGCAATTGCTTCTGCAATTTCCTTTGGTGTATGTTTCTGTACATAATCCATACCTTTCTGCAATGCATCTGTAAATCCTTGAATTACAGATGCATTCTTCTCGATATAACTTTTCTTTGCTGAAAATGCAGTATAAGGTACATAGCCGCTGTCTGTACCGAGAGAAGCAACTACATATCCCTTTTCCTCTTTTTCCAAATTTGTGGCTCCTGGTTCGAACTCAACTGTAAAATCAGCATTTCCTTCTGCAAATGCTGCTGCTGTAGAGCCAAAATCAATGCTCTGATCTATAATCAGATCTTTCGAAGGATCAATCCCATTTTGCCTTAAAATATACTCAAATACCATTTCTGGCATGCCACCTTTTCGTCCACCAAGTACTTTTTTATCTTTCAAATCAGTCCAATGAAAGTCGGGGATTTCTTCTCTTGCTACCAGAAAATTTCCTGCGCGTTGTGTAAGTTGTGCAAAGTTCACGACATAATCATTGGCTCCTTCATTGTAAGCATAAATTGAAGCTTCAGACCCCATAAATCCAATATCGGCGGTTCCGGATATGACTGCAGTCATGGTCTTATCAGCCCCAAATCCTGTGACCAGGTTGAGATTAATACCTTCTTCTTCAAAATAACCTTTTTCAATAGCAACATACATAGGTGCATAAAAGATAGAATGAGCTACTTCATTAAGTGTTACTGGCGTAAGGTTTTCTTCTTTGTTTGTTTTATCAGTGTTTATAATGGCTGAAGCATGTTTTGTCTCTTTTGTCTGGGAACAGCCAAAGAGAGCTGTCATCGACAATGCAAGAAGTAAAAGAAGTACAGAAATACGTTTTATCATACAGTCCTCCGTTAATAATTTTTTATGTTATATAGTATATTCAGTGTTGTAAAACAGGTGCTGCTTTAATGAAGTGTATTTATAAATTGTAACAGAATCTTAAGCAGTAGTTTGTTTGACAAATGGTGGGGCATAATAGAGAAACATATAATTGACATTATAAAACATATGGCGTATTCTGAATGAAATGGGGAGTATTTGTATGCTCCCCCACAGAATACAATTCAGAGGCACAGAAAGAACTTTGAAAGCATTCTTGAATACATATAAATAGAAGAAACAGGAGAGAGACTATGAAGAAAATCGGATTTATCGGTGTTGGAATCATGGGGAAGTCCATGGTCAAAAATCTTATGAAAGCGGGATTTGAACTACATATATATGCAAGAACAAAGAGTAAAGTGGATGATGTGATAGAGGAAGGTGCTATCTTTCATGAGACGATTGGAGAATGTGTAAGAGCAAGTGAAGCTGTGATTACGATGGTAGGATTTCCTCAGGATGTGGAAGAAGTTTATTTTGATGAAGGAAATATTATGGATCAGGCAGAGAAAGGAATGTATCTGATTGATATGACAACGACCAGTCCGATGATTTCCAAGAAAATATATGAAGAAGGTAAAAAGAAAGGAGTTCATGTTGTAGATGCACCGGTGACCGGAGGTGATACAGGAGCAAAGGCAGGAACACTTTCTATTCTGGTCGGTGGCAACAAGGAAGATTATGAGGCTTGTATGCCGTTATTTGAAGCTATGGGAACGAATATCAATTATCAGGGAGAAGCTGGATGTGGACAGCATGCCAAGATGGTGAATCAGATCATGATTGCCGGAACCATGTCAGGACTTTGTGAGGCACTTAGCTATGCAAAAGCAAAAGATTTGGATTGTGAGACTGTATTAAAATCTGTTGCGACAGGAGCAGCCGGAAGTAAGCAGCTAGATTTCTTTGGAGAGAAGATACTACACGGAGATTATACTCCTGGATTTTTTATGAAACATTTTATTAAGGATATGAAGATTGCTTTGATTGAGGCAAATCAGTGTGAGCTGGATTTGGATGTGCTTAGTCAGACACTTGCAAATTATGAAGTTTTGGAAGCAGAAGGGTATGGGGATCTTGGAACACAAGCGTTGATCAAATATTATGAAGAAGGTTACAATGAAGAAATCATTGAAGACTAAGATGGAAAGATTCAATAGAAATTAGAATGCGGAAACTAAGATGGAAAGATTCTGTGGAAACGTTGACATTTTCCTTGAAATCCGATATCATATACTTTATCGGATAAAAGCGCTAAAGCGTCAAAGTTATAAAGGATTTTGAAATTTCAGTATGGAAAGAGGATAATTGAAATCATTTGAAGCTTTGTGCCAGAAAGGGGAATAATTAGCAATGCCTATTACGGATATTTTGGAGAAAAATTGTCGCCTGTACGGCGATGACGTCTGTCTGGTCGAGATTAATCCAGAGATGCCAGAGACAAAAAGGAGCACGTGGAAGGAGTATGATTTGATTGAACCATCCCGTGCACCATATTACAGACGCGAAATTACATGGAATGTATTCAATGAGAAAGCAAATCGATTTGCAAATCTGCTTCTGGAACGCGGAGTCCAAAAAGGGGACAAGGTCGGAATCCTTTTGATGAATTGTCTGGAGTGGCTGCCGATTTATTTTGGTATTCTGAAAACGGGAGCTTTGGCAGTACCGCTGAACTTCCGTTATTCAGCCGATGAGATTAAATATTGTGTAGAACTGGCGGATGTAGATATTTTAGTGTTCGGACCGGAATTTATCGGACGTGTGGAGGAGATTGCGGACGATATCGGAAGAGGAAGACTTCTGTATTTTGTAGGCGATGGCTGTCCGGGATTTGCAGAAGATTATACTTCGCATACAGCAAACTGTTCCAGTCAGTCACCAAAGATTGACATTGTAGATGAAGATGATGCAGCAATTTATTTTTCTTCTGGAACAACAGGATTTCCAAAAGCAATTTTGCATAATCATGAATCTCTGATGCATGCTGCACGAGTAGAGCAGAATCATCATGGACAGACAAAGGACGATGTATTTTTATGTATTCCGCCACTTTACCATACAGGGGCTAAGATGCATTGGTTTGGAAGTCTTTTGACAGGTGGAAAGGCAGTCCTTTTGAAAGGAACGAATCCGAAGACAATTCTTCGTGCAGTTTCAGAGGAAAAATGTACTATCGTATGGCTGCTCGTACCGTGGGCACAGGATTTACTTCTTGCAATTGATAACAAAGATGTAGATTTGAAGGATTATGATCTGGAGCAGTGGAGACTTATGCATATCGGTGCGCAGCCGGTACCGCCAAGTCTGATTCGTCACTGGAAGGAATATTTCCCAAATCATAAATATGATACAAACTATGGATTGAGTGAATCTATTGGACCTGGATGTGTGCATCTTGGATTGGATCATATTGATAAAGTCGGTGCGATCGGTAAAGCAGGATTTGGCTGGGAGACAAAGATTATCGATGAGAATGGAAATCTGGTCGCACAGGGCGAAACTGGAGAGCTGGCAGTCAAAGGTCCGGGAGTCATGACTTGCTATTATAAAGATGAAAAAGCAACGGCTGAAGTACTTCATGATGGCTGGTTGTATACTGGAGATATGGCAATGGAAGATGAAGATGGATTTATCTATCTGGTTGACCGTAAGAAAGACGTCATTATCAGTGGCGGAGAGAATATTTATCCGGTACAGATTGAAGATTTTCTTCGTACCAATAATAAAATTCTGGATGTGGCAGTTATCGGACTTCCAGATCATAGACTGGGAGAAATTTCAGCAGCAATTATTGAGTTAAAACCTGGTGTAGAGTGCACAGAGGAAGAAATTGATGAATTCTGCAAGAAACTTCCAAGATACAAGAGACCTCGTAAGCGGATTTTTGCAAAGGTTCCTAGAAATCCTACTGGAAAGATTGAAAAGCCAAAGCTTCGTGAGAAGTATGGTGCAGCACATCTGGTCGCAGCGCAGAATCAGGTAGAGATTAAATAATAAAGAGTGATTTACTAGAAATATAAAAGTTCAGGGAGGGTTTGACTCGGTACAAGTCAAACCCTCCCTATTTTGGAATTGTCTATTTTCCAGCAGTTATATACTGCAAGTGATTTATTTATGCTCTTTTTGATATTCCAGAGATGCTTCAATAAATCCACGGAACAATGGGTGTGGTCTGTTTGGACGGGATTTTAATTCTGGATGAGCCTGGGTCGCGATGAACCAAGGATGATCTGGAATCTCTACCATCTCTACAATACGTCCATCCGGAGAAAGTCCGGATAATAGCATACCATTTTGAGTCAGTACATCGCGGTAATCATTATTTACCTCATAACGATGACGGTGGCGTTCCTGAATTTCTTCAGATCCGTACAGCTTATATGCTTTGGAGTCTTTATTTAAAATACATGGGTAAGAGCCAAGTCTTAATGTTCCACCGATATTTTCTACATCAATTTGTTCTGGCATGATATGAATGACCGGATGTGTAGTATCTGGATTTAATTCAGCGCTGTGAGCATCATTGTATCCAATGACGTCTCTTGCAAATTCAACGATGGATAACTGCATTCCAAGGCAGAGCCCCAGGAATGGAATATTGTGTGTGCGAGCATATTTGATCGCTTCAAGCATACCGTCAATTCCACGATTGCCAAAACCACCTGGAACAAGAATACCACTGACATCGCCAAGAATTTCATCAACATTATCTGCAGTTACCAGTTCAGAATCTACCCACTTGATATTGACAGTAGCGCGGCTGAAAATTCCACCATGTTTGAGTGCTTCTACAACACTGATATAAGCATCATGAAGCTGTGTGTATTTTCCGACAAGTGCGACGGTTACTTCTGTGTTTGGATTTCGCAGATAGTTCACCATTTCTTTCCAGTCTTTTAAATCTGGTTCCGGACAATTTAAGTGCAAGCATTCGCATACTACCTGAGCCAGATGTTCTTCTTCCATTGCAAGTGGAGCTTCATATAAATATTCAACGTCCAGATTCTGCAATACATGATTTGCAGGAACATTACAAAACAGAGCAAGTTTATCTTTAATTCCTGTTCCAAGTGGATATTCAGAACGACATACAAGGATATCTGGCTGAATTCCCATGCCCTGCAGTTCTTTTACACTAGCTTGTGTTGGTTTGGTTTTCATCTCTTGAGATGCTTTCAGGTATGGAATTAATGTAACATGAATGAGAATTACATTGTCATGTCCTTTTTCATGCTGGAACTGACGGATGGCTTCCAAAAATGGCTGACTTTCGATATCGCCTACAGTTCCTCCGACTTCAATGATTGCTACTTCTGTATTCTCAGCAGCAGGATTGCGATAAAAGCGAGATTTTATTTCGTTAGTAATATGAGGAATAACCTGTACAGTTCCTCCACCGAAATCTCCGCGTCTTTCTTTTTGAAGTACGGACCAGTAGACTTTACCAGTCGTAACGTTGGAATTTTTACCGAGACTTTCATCGATAAAACGCTCATAATGACCAAGATCAAGATCTGTCTCAGTTCCGTCATCAGTTACAAATACTTCGCCATGTTGTACCGGGTTCATAGTACCTGGATCAATGTTGATATAAGGGTCAAATTTCTGCATAGTCACGGTATAACCACGAGCTTTCAGAAGACGACCTAAAGATGCAGCAGTGATTCCTTTTCCAAGTCCTGATACGACACCACCTGTAACAAATACATATTTTACTGCCATAATGTCCTCCTTAGAATGAAAAAATATGTTCAAGCATGTCCCCCAAAAAACATATCTCAAAAAATACTTTAAAAGTATACACCTTTTTTATTAAAAAATACAGAGATTTTAGTCTCTTTTTTCATATTTTGCTTCATAAGTTGCCTGAATAGAAAGGCGCTTTAACTGTTTGATGTCTACAGAGCTTACCATGACGGAAGTATGTGCCTGGCATCCTGCAAGATTCGGAAGCTGTTCTAGTGCTTTCTTTGCAAGTGGATTAGAGGCTGCGCTTACAGAAAGAGCAATAAGAACTTCATCAGTATGAAGGCGTGGATTCTTGTTTCCAAGATACTTTGTCTTTAATGTTTGGATTGGTTCGATGGCTTCCGGTGAAATGACATGGCAGGAATGTTCGATGCCAGCCAGATCTTTCAGGGCATTAAGCAGCATGGCAGCAGTTGCTCCGAGCAGTTTGGAAGTCTTTCCTTTTATAATGCGTCCGTCATGAAGTTCGATAGCAGCAGCAGGACCATTAGTTATTTTCTCGTATTCAAGGGCAGCGTCAACAACTTTGCGGTCATGGATAGTAACACCAGCCTGGTTCATCAACATTTCGATGGTATAGACTTCATTGTCGGAGCACTGACCAAGAAGAAGACGGCGCAGGGATTCGTAATATCTGCGTAAAATTTCCTGTTTGGAAGCTTCGCGGCATGCTTCATCATCACAGATACAGTTTCCGGCCATGTTCACTCCCATGTCTGTTGGTGATTTGTAAGGGCTTTCTCCGTAAATGCGTTGGAAAATTGCATTTAATACAGGAAAAATCTCTACATCACGGTTATAGTTAACGGTTGTCTTGCCATAAGCTTCAAGATGGAATGGATCGATCATATTTACATCGTTCAGATCTGCAGTGGCTGCTTCATAAGCTAAGTTGACCGGATGCTTCAGCGGGATATTCCAGATAGGAAATGTCTCAAACTTGGCATAACCGGCACGGATTCCGCGTTCCAGTTCGTGATAGAGCTGGGAGAGGCAGACAGCCATTTTTCCACTTCCTGGTCCGGGAGCAGTCACAACGACCAGTGGTCTGGAAGTTTCAATGTAATCATTTTTTCCATAACCGTTTTCACTTACAATGACCGGAATGTTGGTCGGATATCCTGCAATCAAGTAGTGGCAGTATACACGGATGCCCATTTTCTCCAGGCGGGCTTTAAATAAGGAAGCACTTTCCTGGTTACTGTATTTTGTAATAACAACACTGCCGACATAGAGTCCGCGATCACGGTAAATGTTCATCAGGCGGAGGACATCAGAATCATAAGTGATTCCAAGATCTCCACGGATTTTGTTGCGCTCGATGTCTTCGGCGCTGATCACGATGATAATTTCTGCCTGATCGGAAAGCTTGTCCAGCATACGGAGCTTACTGTCAGGTTGAAATCCAGGCAGTACACGGGAAGCGTGATAATCGTCAAATAATTTGCCTCCAAATTCCAGATAGAGCTTATTGTCAAACTGACTGATTCGCTCTTTAATGTGGGCAGACTGCATCTGCAGATACTTGTCATTGTCAAAACCAATTTTCATAATGAATAAATCCTCTCTTGTCCTCTGTATTATATTATGAGTTCTATCGTTCATATGCCGGAACTGTTCTGAAATATACAGAAAAATTCAGGCATGAAAAACCACAGAAAAAGTATACTACATATTATGGTTAGTTTACAATCTTTTCATAATGTTTTTATTGATTTCTAACAAGGCTGTCCGTATAATGGAGAGTGACACAGGAGGAGAAAAATGGACAACCAGAATGGAAACAAGGATAATAATAAAAATAACAAACAAGGCTTTTCTTTTGTCATACTGATTACGATGCTGACGGCACTTCTGGTATTTGCCATGTATCAGTTTCAGGGAGTGGAAAGTGACCAGGAAATTACTTATAACAAGTTCCTGAAGATGATTGATGAGAAGAAGGTCGAGAAAGTTGAAATTAAGAGTGACAGGATTCTGATCACGGCAAAGAAGGAAAGTGGAGATAAGGTCAACAGGGAATATTACACAGGCCGGATGAATGATGATCAATTGGTGGAAAAACTGGAAAAAGCAAAGATTGATTTCAATCAGGAGGTACCGGATACAACTTCTGCAATTGTTGCCCAGTATGCTATGAATATCATTCCGCTTGTCATATTTATTGCACTGATCGTATGGACGACCCGTAAGATGTCGAAAGGCGGAGGCATGATGGGAATTGGCAAGAGTAATGCCAAGATGTATGTGGAAAAACAGACCGGCGTCACATTTAAGGATGTAGCAGGGCAGGATGAAGCGAAGGACTCTTTGCAGGAAGTTGTAGATTTCCTGCACAATCCGGGAAAATATACAAGCGTAGGAGCAAAGCTTCCAAAAGGAGCACTGCTTGTAGGACCTCCGGGAACAGGTAAGACACTTTTGGCAAAAGCAGTTGCAGGAGAGGCAAAAGTACCGTTTTTTTCATTGAGTGGATCTGCATTTGTAGAGATGTATGTCGGTGTCGGAGCATCCAGAGTCCGAGACTTGTTTAAGCAGGCACAGCAGATGGCACCTTGTATTATTTTCATTGACGAGATTGATGCAATTGGTAAGAGCCGTGATACACAGATGGGCGGTAACGATGAGCGTGAGCAGACATTGAACCAGCTTCTGGCTGAGATGGATGGATTTGAAAGTAACAAAGGTCTTGTTCTTCTGGCAGCCACGAACCGTCCGGAGATTCTGGATCCGGCATTGTTAAGACCGGGACGTTTTGACCGTCGTATTATTGTGGAACGACCGGATCTTAAAGGACGTGTGGAAGTACTGAAAGTGCACTCTAAAGATGTGAAGATGGATGAGACGGTTGATCTGGAAGCAATCGCACTTGCAACTTCCGGAGCAGTTGGCTCAGATCTTGCAAATATGATCAATGAAGCCGCAATCAACGCAGTTAAGAATGGAAGAAATGCCGTATCACAGGCGGATCTTTTTGAAGCAGTGGAAGTTGTGCTGGTAGGTAAAGAAAAGAAGGACCGTGTGATGAATCAGGAAGAGCGCAAGATTGTGTCTTACCATGAAGTCGGACATGCGCTTGTCAGTGCGTTGCAGAAGGATTCTGAGCCAGTTCAGAAGATTACGATCGTACCGCGTACGATGGGAGCACTTGGATATGTTATGCAGACTCCGGAAGAAGAAAAGTTCCTGAATACAAAGAAAGAACTGCAGGCTATGTTAGTTGGAATGCTCGGAGGACGTGCTGCAGAAGAGATTGTATTTGATACAGTGACAACAGGGGCTTCTAATGATATTGAGAAAGCAACCAGTGTGGCAAGAGCTATGATTACCCAATATGGTATGAGTGAGAAGTTCGGGCTGATCGGGCTGGAATCGGTCCAGAACAGATATTTGGACGGACGTCCGGTTATGAACTGTGGTCAGGAGACAGCTTCTGAGATTGATCATGAAGTTATGAAGATGCTGAAAGAAGCTTATGAGGAAGCAAAGAAACTTCTTTCAGAACACAGAGAATCACTGGATAAGATTGCAGCATTTCTGATTGAGAAAGAGACAATCACAGGAAAAGAATTCATGAAGATTTTCCATGAAGTAGAAGGAATTGCAGAAGAGTAATACAGAAAGTTAATGTATTTGAATACCGTTTCCCGGGCAAATCAGATTTTTGTCAGGGAGGCGGTATTTTCTGTTACATTGAGTTGAAAAAACAGGGAGTAAATTATGTTTGATATTCAGGAAGAATTAAAAAAACTGCCGGGCAAGCCGGGAGTTTATCTGATGCATGATGAGACAGATAAAATCATCTATGTGGGAAAAGCAATCAGTCTGAAAAACCGTGTACGACAGTATTTTCAAAGCAGTCGTAACAAAGGGGCTAAGATAGAACAGATGGTGACTCACATTTCCAGGTTCGAGTATATCGTAACAGATTCGGAACTGGAAGCGCTGGTGCTGGAGTGTAATCTCATCAAAGAGCACAGACCAAAATATAACACAATGTTGATGGACGACAAGGCTTATCCATTTATAAAAGTTACTGTGCAGGAACCATTTCCAAGAGTGATGTTGGCAAGAAGAGTGCAGAAAGATAAGGCAAAGTATTTTGGCCCCTATACGAGTGCCGGGGCAGTGAAAGACACAATAGAACTGATTCGAAAGTTATATTTTATCCGAAGCTGTAACCGGAGACTGCCAAAGGATATTGGAAAAGAGCGGCCATGTCTGAACTATCATATTCATCAGTGCAAAGCTCCGTGTCAGGGATACATTTCGAAGGAGGAATACCGCAAGTCTGTAGAGGAAGTCTTACATTTTCTGAATGGCAATTATGATCCGATTCTGGAAAAGTTGAAGGCACAGATGGAAGAAGCGTCAGAGGCATTGGAGTTTGAGCGGGCAATTGAATATCGGGAGTTGATAAACAGTGTACAGAAAATTGCACAGAAGCAGAAAATTACAGACACTGCGGGAGATGACAGGGATATTGTGGCAGTATCAAAAGATTTGGAAGATGCGGTTGTGCAAGTGTTTTTTATTCGAAATGGAAGATTGATCGGGCGGGATCATTTTTATCTGAAGCTAGTGGATAAGGAGACAAAGGCAGAGATACTTTCCAGTTTTATCAAGCAATTTTATGCAGGGACACCATATATTCCGGGACAGATTATGTTGCCAGAGGAAATACCAGATCATGAGATTATTGAGGAATGGCTGACAAGGAAAAAAGAGCATAAAGTACATCTGGTCATTCCGAAAAAAGGAACAAAGGAAAAACTGGTAGAGCTGGCAGAAAAAAATGCCCGAATGGTTCTGACGAAGGATAAAGAGCGGATTAAGAGAGAAGAGGGAAGAACGATTGGTGCAGTCAAAGAACTTCAAAATCTTTTGGGCTTAACCGGACTGAATCGTATGGAGGCGTATGATATTTCCAATACAAATGGATTTGAATCAGTTGGCTCTATGGTTGTCTATGAAAAAGGAAAACCGAAGAGAAATGACTACCGTAAATTCAAGATTAAAGGGGTAAAAGGGGCGAACGATTATGCCAGTATGAATGAAGTGCTTACAAGGCGGTTCGGGCACGGCTTAAGAGAAAAGGAAGAAGGTCGAGAACTTGGCAGTTTTACAGCATTTCCAGATCTGATTCTGATGGACGGAGGTAAAGGGCAGGTAAATATTGCACTGGAAGTGCTGGATAAGCTGAATTTGGATATTCCGGTCTGCGGTATGGTAAAGGATGATCACCACAGAACCAGAGGGCTTTATTATCACAATGAAGAGATTCCTATTGACCGGAATTCGGAAGCATTCAGACTGATCACGCGCATTCAGGATGAAGCTCACCGGTTTGCAATTACATTTCACAGGCAGCTTCGTAGTCAAGGACAAGTTCATTCGATTTTGGATGATATTCCAGGTGTTGGACCAGCAAGAAGAAAAGATTTAATGAAGCATTTTGCCAACATTGAGGCAATCAAGAATGCCACTGTAGAGGAACTAAAGAGTCTTCCTTCTATGAATGAAAAATCCGCTAAGGATGTGTATGATTTTTTTCACTGATGTGCTATAATTTTAATATTAGTAATAGGATGCCTGGAAGGAGAGACATATATGCGAAAAAATGTAGTTCAAATGAAGCAGGTTGTCGAGAAGATGAATCTGAAAAATCTGACACCGGATGTAGAGTTGTCGGATAAGGCTGTGGAGGTTCCGGATATTAACCGTCCTGCATTACAATTGACAGGATTTTTTGAAAGATTTGATTCGGAACGGGTGCAGGTCATCGGTTATGTAGAATATAGCTACCTGACAACATTGGAAGAAAAGAAAAAAGCGGAAATTTATGACACGCTTCTTTCTTACAAGATTCCATGCCTGGTATTTTGCCGTGCTTTAAAACCAGATGATATGCTCTTGCAAAAGGCAACAGAAGCGAATATTCCGGTATTTTCAACAGATTCACATACATCTGCATTTATGGCAGAAATCATTCGGTGGTTAAATGTTCAGTTAGCACCATGTATTTCCATCCATGGAGTACTGGTAGATGTCTACGGTGTCGGTGTACTGATTATGGGAGAGAGTGGTATTGGAAAAAGTGAGGCGGCTCTGGAACTGATTAAGAGAGGGCACCGGCTTGTCAGTGACGATGTTGTGGAGATCCGCAAGGTCAGTGATGAGACACTGGTAGGAACAGCGCCGGATATTACAAGGCATTTTATTGAACTCAGAGGTATTGGAATTGTGGACGTTAAGACTTTGTTCGGTGTTCAAAGCGTCAGAGAGACCAAGAATATTGACCTTGTTATTACACTGGAGGAGTGGAATAAAGAGCGTGAGTATGATCGTCTGGGACTGGAAGATCAGTATACAGAATTTCTTGGGAATAAGGTAGTCTGCCACAATCTCCCAATCCGTCCAGGACGTAATCTGGCTATTATTGTAGAGACGGCTGCTATTAATCACAGACAGAAGTCCATGGGTTATAATGCTGCACAGGAGCTATATCAGAGAGTACAACGTAGTCTTACAAAAAAAGATTAAAATATATACACGAGGAGAAAATAACTATGAAATACTGTTTTGGAGCAGATGTTGGGGGAACCACTATAAAACTGGGATTGTTTACAGTGGATGGAGAAATTCTTGATAAATGGGAGATTATTACAAGAACTGAAAATGAAGGTGAATCCATTCTTCAAGATATAGCAACGGCTTTAAAGGAAAAGATTCAGGAAAAAGCAATTCCGGCAGAAGAAGTGATAGGAATTGGAATGGGAATTCCGGCACCGGTAAATTCGGAAGGTATTGTGAGAAAGACAGCGAATCTTGGATGGGGATATAAAGAGGTTAAGAAAGAATTAGAGAATCTGACAGGTTGGCAGGTTGTTGTTGGCAATGATGCCAATGTAGCGGCACTCGGTGAGATGTGGAAAGGTGCTGGACATGGTGAGAAGAATATGGTCATGGTCACACTTGGAACTGGAGTTGGCGGAGGAGTGATCATGGGAGGAAGGCCTTTGATCGGTGCCAATGGAGCTGGCGGAGAAATCGGACATATCTGTGTAAATTACTTTGAAGAAAAGTGTTGTGGCTGCGGAAAGAAAGGCTGTCTTGAACAGTATGCGTCTGCAACAGGAATTGCAAGAATTGCCAGAGAACATCTCGCAGCTGATAAGAAAGATTCAATATTGCGAACTTATGATTGGGATAAGATAGATGCAAAAATCGTATTTGATGCCTTAAAAGAAGGTGATCTGCTTGCAGTAGATGTTGTAGAAGAATTCGGAGAATACCTGGCGAAAGGATTAGCAGACGTAGCAGTCGTAGTAGATCCAAGCCTTTTTGTAATTGGAGGAGGAGTGTCAAAAGCAGGAGAAATTCTCCTTACATATATAGAAAAATATTATCGCAAGCGCGCCTTTTTTGCAAATAAAGATACTCAGTTTGCTATTGCAAGCCTTGGAAATGATGCAGGAATCTGTGGAGCTGCAAAATTGATCCTGGATAGTCAAGTGTAGAAGGCAGATGTTTCGAATATAGGAATATAGGAAAGGAGAGTGGATATCCACTCTCCTGTTTTTGCTTTTTAAATTATCAATACTGGGGTAAGCCAAAAGGATTATTGCGTGTTACCACCAGCAGCATCGCCACCGGTATTGCCGCCGGTATCACCACCAGTGTTACCCCCACCAGCATCACCGCCACCGGTATTGCCGCCGGTATCACCACCAGTGTTACCCCCACCAGCATCACCGCCACCGGTATTGCCGCCAGTATTATCTCCAGTATTAGTACCGGTATTGTTACCAGTATTATCGCTATTTGTGTCATTGGACTTACTGTCATTTTCTTTAGAATCATAGTCTTCAGAATGGGTTTTATGTCCCGGACAACTCTGATCTGGAAGGCTGTCTGTTGCAAAGTATTCTGTTACACTTGGACAACTGGAAGTTGCCAGATATCCGCTAATTGTGCAGACGGATTTTTTCTCTACAGAACTTGGCATTACAAAATCTTTTGTTTCAAGATTCTCATGTACTCTGCTCATGATTCCTTTCCAAATGCGGAAACGGAATTTTGTATCGGAATTACATTCTTTGTTATCATCATAACCGCCCCATACAGCACATGTGTAATATGGTGTATATCCGACAAACCATAAGTCCTTGTTGGATGTTGTTGTACCTGTTTTACCGGCAACCGGCATATTATCTAACTGGCAGGCTTTACCGGTACCTTCCTCTACTACGGTCTGAAGAGCACTCGTAAGAAGTCCGGCTGTACTGTCTTTGATTGCCTGGTGACTCTCGCCAGTTCCGTCAAGAAGAACATTGCCATCATGATCTAAAACTTTCGTGTAAAGAGTTGGTTTATTGTAAACGCCGTTGTTGGCAATTGCAGCATAGGCACTACAGAGTTCGTAATTATAAACACCATCTGTCAGACCACCAAGGGCAAGGGTTTTTGCGTTATCAGAATAAGTTTTTCCATTTACTACTTTGTTAGTTACCAGTGTGCTGATGCCAAGTTTCTCACAATATTCCATACCTACATCTTGAGTAACAAGATCACTGGTCTGTACAGCACAGGAGTTGAGAGAAAGTGCGATAGCGGTACGCATGGATACATCGCCTTTACTTCCTTTAATAGTTTTTCCACCGCCAACATCATAATTTTTATCATCAATGACAGAAGCAAGTGTCATCTCGCCCAGATCCAGAGCCGGTGCATAAGCAGCCAGGATTTTAAAAGTAGATCCAGGTTGTCTCTTGGAACCTTTGTATGCACGATTCAGTCCTAGACTGGTTGATTTGGCACCTCGGCCACCGACCATGGCTTTGATCTGACCGGTATACTGATCCATCAAAGTAATGGAAGCTTGTGGCTGTGGTGAGATGTTTATAACTTCATTGTAAGTATCACCTTCCTGAGCGATGGTAGATTTCCATTCTTCTACCATCGCACGGGCGGCATCTTCACTTTTATATAAAAGTCCTTGATCTTTGTTATAGGTTTCTTTTACATATTTTTTGATGTGGCCGGAAGAGTAATTCTCAGTACTTCCATCTGCACGCGTGACAGTCAGTGCATAGTCGAGACCATATTCGATATTTGATGGATAATTGGAATCATCGTTGGATTCTTCGTCACAAATCTGCTGAAGAGACTGATTCTGAGTGGAGTAAATGCTAAGACCTCCACTGTAAACAGCATTGTAAGCCTGTGTTTCTGAAAAACCACATTGATTCTGCAGGTCATTCATGACTTGATCTGCAAGTGCATCTACAAAATAACTGTATGCGTTGGAAGAATCTGTCTGGGTTTCGTTAACAGACTGGATTCTTGCATATACATCATCTGCCATTGCTTCATCATAAGCAGCCTGATCGATATATCCCTGTTTCAGCATATTCTTAAGAACCTTATCACGACGCTTCTGGTTCTTTTGAGGGTTCGTGATTGGATTCAGGTTACCAGGACTCTGTGTAATACCTGCAATAACAGCACTTTCAGAAAGAGTCAGTTCTGAAACATCTTTGTTGAAATATCTTTTCGCAGCAGATTGAACACCGAGACAGTTCTGTCCTAAGTTGATGGTGTTCAGATAAGCTTCCATAATCTCATCTTTACTCATCTGCTTTTCGATGGAAACGGCAAGGAACTGTTCCTGGAGTTTTCGCTGTAGCTTATCGTAGAATGTCTTTTCATTTACAAAGTTCGGAAAGACATTATTTTTTATGAGCTGCTGTGTCAGTGTACTGGCTCCCTGGGATCCCCCGGAAATAAGAGAAACACCGGCACGGACAATACCTTTGATATCAATTCCGTTATGCTCATAAAAACGTTCATCCTCGATAGCAACAAATGCATGCTGAAGATCTGCCGGAATCTCATCGATTGTTTTATATACACGGTTAGAACCTGCGGCAACAAAACGTTCAATTTCAGTTGTTCCGTCGTCAGCGTACACTAAAGTTGTAAATCCCTGTGGTTTTACATCATCAGGTGTAATATCCGGAGAATTGTCAATAATCTTTTTCACAAATAGTCCGCCACCGGCAACACCGGCGATTGCAACCACGATGATGCAAAGAAGGAGTGCCTTAAATAATCGGACTCCTACACGCTTTGCCTGCATAGCAGACTTTGACGTAATCTGCTTCTGGCGCTTTGCGGCTTTTTTCTTACCATAATTCATGCGTATATGCCTCCTTTATACCAGGTTATTATAGCAAATTAGCTATTTGAAATAAAGAAAAAAATGAAAACTTCATATTTTCTATGGAAAATCTTAAGAAGTTTGATATAGTAATGTGGTAGGAAGTAAAAAAAAGACTTCTTAAGCGTAATATGTATGAATGAAAAATCAAGGGAGTTATGTAAATATGTTGGAAAAATATAAAGTTGTGTATAAAGGTGGACAGGATGAAATTATAGAAAAAAAGTCCAGATTTATTGCGACAGTTGCTCCGGTAGAAAGCGAAGAAAAAGCACTTGCTTTTATAGAAGCAATGAAGAAAAAATATTGGGATGCGAGACATAACTGTTTTGCGTATGTCATCGGAGAGAGAGGACAGCTTGCAAGATGCAGTGATGACGGAGAACCTGGCGGCACTGCCGGAAAACCTATGCTGGATGTTCTTCTTGGGGAAGAAATCCGCAATATAGTAGTTGTTGTGACCCGCTACTTTGGAGGAACACTTCTTGGAACCGGAGGGCTTGTAAGAGCTTATTCTTCTTCTGCACAGGCGGGAATCCGTGCATCTGTAATTATAACCAGAATCCGGGGACTTAAACTGAATATTAAGACAGATTATAATGGTCTTGGAAAAGTGCAGTATATTTTGGGACAACGTGGAATCAAGCTGATTGATCGTATTTATACGGAAAATGTGGAATTAAGTGTTTTATTGCCTTTGGGAGAGGTAAAGACTGTGGAAGCAGAGATTACAGAAGGAACGAATGGAAGAGTAAAAATGGAAGAAGGCGATGAGTGCTGGTTCGCACAGATTGATGGGGAGCCGCAGATAGTGGCGTAAGAGCAAAGCTTCTGCGACGCTGCCTCTCGGCCATGGCAGTCGGCATATAGAAAAAAGCAACAAGCAAGAGCCTCGATGCCGCGACGCTGCCTCTCGGCCATGGCAGTCGGCATATAGAAAAAAGCAACAAGCAAGAGCCTCGATGCCGCGACGCTGCCTCTCGGCCATGGCAGTCGGCATATAGAAAAAAGCAACAAGCAAGAGCCTCGATGCCGCGACGCTGCCTCTCGGCCATGGCAGTCGGCATATAGAAAAAAGCAACAAGCAAGAGCCTCGATGCCGCGACGCTGCCTCTCGGCCATGGCAGTCGCCATATAGAAAAATAAAAATAGAGCCAGGAAAATGTAAACACTTTCCTGACTCTATTTTATTTTCCTATCTTGCTTGTTGCTTTATGAGAATTCTGGTTCGATTAATCCGAAAGATCCATCTTTTCTCTTATATACTACGTTAACTTCTTCATTCTCAGCATTGAAGAATACAAAGAAGTTATGTCCAAGTAATTCCATCTGTACGCATGCGTCTTCTGGATACATTGGTTTGATTCCGAATCTTTTTGTGCGGACAATTTTTACTTCACCGTCTTCAATTGACTCTTCTGTCTCAAAAAGAGTCTTGCTGAAGTTGTTACCTTCCTGATTCTTTGCTACCAGTTTGTTTTTATATTTTCTGAGCTGACGCTCGATGACTTCTTCTACCAGGTCGATGGATACATACATATCGTCGCTTTCCTGCTCGGAACGAATGATGTTGCCTTTTACAGGGATTGTAACCTCAATCTTCTGATGTTCTTTCTGAACGCTGAGTGTTACATGAATCTCTGTGTCAGGTGTGAAGTAACGCTGTAATTTTCCTAATTTGCTCTCTACAGCATCTTTTAATCCTGGTGTTACGTCAATGTTCTTTCCAATAATAATGAATTTCATATTGTCCAACTCCTTTGCTACGTTTTTTCAGACGTTAATATCTGACAGTTGGTGGCCAGAACGGTAATCTATCTGATAGATATAGTATAGCACGTTTTGTTGTTAATGTATAGCACGTATTACTTCAATTCTTGAAATTTTTCCATCAGATTTTTTTGCGATGCGTAGACCGAAGCTTTTGAAGAAAACACAGGCTCCGATCTCGTTATTTATATTTTCTTTTTTTAACTGATCAAGCATCACCTCTTCCAGTGTATCGTTTTCTGAATACGGAAGGTCAATGGAAAGAAGCCTGGCAATATTTTTTGCTTTTGCAGATGCGTGGAAGAGGTATTTGTCAGCATCATCAAAATTACAGAATAAGAATTTACGTGTGGCAAATAATACAGCGATTGCGCAGACACCGACAAGACTGCTCCAGATGGAAGAATGATCGATGATGATTTGTCTTGCAATTGCAAATAAGAGAACTTCGAAAACTGTCTGTGGGGAGTGAGAGTACATCATTTTAATAAGCTCGACACCGATGATCAGATTGAAGCAAGTTTCCAGAAGATCTTCGTAGTTAGGCCAGACATTTAAATCTGGAATTTTGTAAATCGCACCGGCTACACGCAGACACAATAAGATAATACCGGCGGTCAATATAAATGAAATAACAAATTCCAAAATATCAGACAGCCGTTTTAAAAACACAGATATAGATTCTTTCATATGTTTTTTGTCTCCTTGGGAATTAGTAATAAGTAAGTAGTAAAAATCTACAATATAGAGTATAAAGTATCGGAGTAGTCTTGCCAATATAGAATTTGGAAAGGATGTAGAAAATATGAAGAACACGGTCAAAAGATTCAAAAAACTGTCCGCAACAAAAATGTATACGGACAGCTTCAAGTCTTGAATAGTATTTTATTATTTCAGGTTGCTTCTTTTTCTCATCTTAGGATCCAGAATTTTCTTGCGGATTCTCAAATTGTCTGGTGTAACTTCCAGAAGCTCGTCAGTGTCGATAAAATCGATTGCCTGCTCCAGACTTAATACTCTCGGAGGTGTCAGGCGGAGAGCCTCATCTGCACTGGAAGAACGAGTGTTTGTAAGATGTTTTGTCTTGCAGACATTAATCTCGATATCATCTGTCTTTGCATTCTGTCCGATGACCATACCGGAGTAAACTTTTTCACCTGCGCCAATGAATAACTGCCCACGCTCCTGGGCAATATAAAGTCCGTAAGTTACAGATTCTCCAGTCTCAAATGCGATCAGAGATCCCTGTTTTCGATACTGAATATCACCTTTGTATGGTGCGTAGCCGTCAAATGCTGTGTTCATGATTCCATTTCCCTTTGTATCAGTCATGAAATCCCCACGGTATCCAATGAGTCCACGGGAAGGAATACGGAACTCAAGACGGGTATATCCGCCATTTCCGGCACCCATCGTCTGAAGTTCGCCTTTTCTCTGGCTCAGTTTCTCGATGACAACACCAGTAAATTCGTCTGGCACATCGATGTATGCAATCTCCATAGGCTCTAAGAGCTTACCATTTTCATCTTTCTTATAAAGAACTTCTGCCTTGCTGACAGCAAATTCGTATCCTTCACGTCTCATATTCTCAATAAGAACAGAAAGGTGAAGTTCGCCACGACCAGAAACTTTGAAAGAATCCATGTTCTCTGTATCTTCGACACGAAGGCTGACATCTGTATTCAGCTCACGCATCAGACGGTCACGCAGGTGACGGGAAGTCACAAATTTTCCTTCCTGTCCGGCAAATGGGCTGTCATTTACCATGAAGTCCATGGAAATCGTAGGCTCTGAAATCTTCTGGAACGGAATGGCTACCGGATTTTCAGGAGAGCAGAGTGTATCTCCGATGGAAATGTCGGAAATACCAGAAATTGCTACAATGGAACCGATGGTTGCTTCTTTTACTTCTACTTTTTTCAGACCATCGAATTCGTAGAGCTTACTGATTTTAACTTTCTGCTGTTTGTCCGGATCATGATGGTTGACAACAACCATATCCTGGTTCACTGCGATCGTACCGTTATCTACTTTACCAACACCGATACGTCCTACATACTCATTGTAATCAATTGTACTGATAAGAACCTGAGTCGGAGCTTCCGGGTCGCCTTCCGGTGCAGGAATATAGTCTAAGATTGTATCAAACAGTGGTTTCATATCTTTCATGTCATCTGTCAGCTCTAAAGCAGCAACACCAGCTTTTGCAGAAGCATATACGAACGGACAGTCAAGCTGTTCATCCGATGCACCAAGATCAATGAGAAGTTCCAGAACTTCATCGATAACAGACTCAGCTCTTGCTTCTGGCCGATCGATTTTGTTGATGCATACAATAACAGGAAGTTTTAATTCCATTGCTTTTCTGAGAACGAACTTTGTCTGTGGCATAGCACCTTCAAATGCATCAACTACGAGAATAACTCCGTTTACCATTTTAAGGACACGTTCTACTTCGCCGCCGAAATCAGCATGTCCAGGTGTGTCAATGATATTAATCTTCACCCCGTTATAAGTAACGGCAGTATTTTTAGAAAGAATAGTGATTCCACGTTCTCTTTCAATATCGTTGGAATCCATGACACGTTCCTCAACGGCCTGATTTTCACGGAATACGCCGCTTTGCTTTAATAATTCATCTACCAGTGTCGTTTTACCGTGGTCAACATGGGCGATAATTGCGATATTTCTTACATCTTCGCGTTTTGTCTTCATTTTATAACATCCTTTTCTTTGAATCTTCACTTGTAAACACTTCTAATTTAATATATACAACTTTATTAGTCTACCACATTTTTGAAATTTTACAAGAGTTAAAAAAGTTGTTCTAAATTCTGTACTTTAAGCATAGATTATTAAAGACCATAGGAAATACGTTTTAGAGGAAGGAGAACTTAAAATTATGTCAGATAAGATTATTGAAAATAACCAGGTGACGATTATGGGAGAGATTGCTTCAGATTTTACTTTCAGCCATGAGGTATTCGGGGAAGGATTTTATATGGTAGAGGTAAAGGTGAAGCGTCTGAGCAACTCGGAAGACCGGATTCCACTGATGATTTCGGAGCGTCTGATTGATGTGACAAGAGATTATACAGGTGAGTATATTATGGTGAATGGTCAGTTCCGGTCTTATAACAGACATGAAGAGCAAAAAAATCGGCTTGTATTATCTGTATTTGTAAGAGAGTTGGAGTTTATTGATGAAGAACTGGATGGAGCGAAGACGAATAGCATTTTCCTGGACGGCTATATCTGTAAACTTCCGGTCTATCGGAAAACTCCACTTGGGAGAGAAATCGCTGACCTTTTGCTGGCGGTGAACAGACCATATGGAAAATCAGATTACATACCATGTATCTGCTGGGGAAGAAATGCGAGATATGCTTCTGCATTTGAAGTAGGAGAGCATGTGCAGATCATAGGCAGAATACAGAGTCGTACTTATATAAAGAAGTTATCGGATACGCTGACGGAAGAGAGAACCGCGTATGAGGTATCTGTAAGTAAACTGGAATGTGTGGAAATATAAAAAATGGGTAGGTCAGAATGTTCGCAACTTGTTTAGAAGTATAGTCTTTCATTGACATCCCTTGATAATGATGCTAGAATTTCAATTAATAATGAATCATGACAGAAAATTTAAAACGCATGAAAAGTCAGGAGGAGTACGATGGCTATATTTACTGGAGCTGGAGTGGCAATTGTCACACCATTTAATGATGATGAAGAAAGAAGTATTAATTATGATAAGTTAGATGCACTGCTTGATTACCACTGCAATAATGGAACAGATTGTATTGTAATCTGTGGAACAACTGGCGAGTCTGCAACAATGACAGAAGAAGAACATATGCAGTGCGTAAAGTTTGCAATTGACAGAGTGAAAGGCAGAATCCCAGTTATTGCAGGTACAGGTTCTAATTGTACACGTACAGCAATTGATATGTCTAAGGAGGCAGCAGATTATGGTGCAGACGGATTACTTCTTGTTACACCTTATTATAATAAGGCCACACAGGCAGGACTGATCGCACATTATGGAGCTGTAGCAAAAGAAGCGAAGGCACCAATTATTATGTATAGTGTTGCAAGCAGAACAGGTTGTAATATTGAGCCGGCTACTGTGGCAGAACTTGTAAAGAATGTTGACAATATTGTAGGTGTAAAAGAGGCATCTGGAAATATTTCCCAGGTTGCAAAGATCATGTCTCTGACAGATGGTAACATTGATCTGTACTCAGGAAATGATGATCAAATCGTACCATTACTTTCTCTGGGAGCAAAGGGAGTGATCTCGGTTCTTTCTAATGTAGCTCCAAAGGAGACGCATGATATTTGTGCGAAGTTTTTTGAGGGAGATATGAAAGGAAGTCTGGACCTTCAGTTAAAAGCAATTCCGCTTATTGAGAAGCTTTTCTGTGAAGTAAATCCGATTCCTGTTAAGAAAGCAATGGGACTTATGGGAAAAGACTGCGGACCGCTTCGCATGCCATTAACTGAACTTTCACCAGAACACACAAAAGCACTGGCACAGGCCATGAAGGGTTTTGGAATTGAACTGGCATAGAGATTTTTAAGAATGGCAGCAGGAATGATAATTACAGATAAAAGGATATCCCGGGTGATATCCTTTTCTGTCATGTAAAAAGACAAGGAGGAAAAATATTATGGTACGTGCGATTATGCATGGCTGCAATGGCAAGATGGGACGTGCGATCACTACACTTGCAAAAGAAGATGCAGAGGTAGAGATTGTGGCAGGAGTGGATGTATATACGGAAGTTGTAAATGAATATCCAGTGTTCGAAAGTATCGAAAAGTGTGATGTAGAAGCAGATGTTGTGATTGATTTTTCAAATGCAAAGGCAGTAGACGGACTTTTGGATTATTGCGTAGAAAAACAGATTCCTGTTGTTCTTTGCACAACAGGACTTTCAGAGGAACAGCTTCAGGAGGTAGAAGAAGCATCCAAGAAGGTAGCAGTTCTTCGTTCTGCCAATATGTCACTTGGAATCAATCTTTTGATGCAGCTTTTGAAAGAGGCGACAAAAGTACTGTCTCCGGCAGGTTATGATATTGAAATTGTTGAGAAGCATCACAACCAGAAATTGGATGCTCCAAGTGGAACTGCAATCGCTCTTGCAGATTCTATCAATGAGGCGGCAGATGGACAGTACGAGTATGTCTATGACAGAAGTCAGGTCAGAAAGAAACGTGATAAAAAAGAACTTGGAATATCAGCCGTGCGCGGAGGTACAATTGTTGGGGAACATGAAGTACTCTTTGCAGGAATAGATGAAGTGATTGAGTTCAAACATACAGCATACTCCAGAACTGTATTTGGAAAAGGTGCTGTAGAGGCTGCAAAATTCCTTGCCGGAAAAGAGGCAGGAAAATACGATATGTCAGACGTAGTATTAAAATAATATTACGAGGAATCTTGGGGCAGATTGCAGGAGTGCAAAGCACAAAGCAATCCGTAAATATTATAGTTGGAAAAAACAACCATATTATATAAAGGAGAGGTTATGAAAGATTTAGAAGCACGTTATTTGGAGAGACTTTCTCAACTGTATCCGACCATTGCTAAGGCATCAACAGAGATTATTAACTTACAGGCAATTTTAAATTTGCCAAAAGGTACGGAACATTTTCTTACGGATATCCATGGGGAATATGAAGCATTTTCCCATGTTCTTAAGAATGGATCGGGAGCAGTTCGTAGAAAAATTGACGAAGTCTTCGGAAATACTATGAGTAGTAAGGACAAGAAGACCCTTGCTACTCTTATTTATTATCCAAGAGAGAAGATGGAGCTCATTAAGAAAAAAGAAGAAAATATGGAGGACTGGTATAAGATTACGTTGTATCGTCTGATTGAAATCTGCAAGCGGACTTCAAGTAAGTATTCCAGATCTAAAGTCAGAAAAGCCCTGCCTCCGGAATTTGCTTATGTCATTGAGGAATTGATTACAGAGAAAGCAGATGTTCTGGATAAGGAGTCCTATTATAATTCTATTGTAGATACGATCATCCGGATCAAACGTTCCGAAGAGTTTATTGTGGCTTTGAGTGAATTGATCCAGAGACTTACTGTAGATCATCTGCATATTGTAGGAGATATTTATGATCGTGGGCCAGGACCACATATTATTATGGACAAGCTGATGGGTTATCATTCTATGGATATCCAATGGGGAAATCATGACGTACTCTGGATGGGGGCGGCAGCAGGACAACAGGGCTGTGTTGCAAATGTTGTCCGCATCTGTGCAAGATATGCAAATCTGGAGATTTTGGAGGATGGCTATGGAATTAACCTCCTGCCGCTTGCTACATTTGCACTGAACACATATCGGGATGATCCATGCAGCTGCTTTGAACTGAAGGATGATCCGGACTATGACCCCAGTGAAACAATGCTGAACATGAAGATGCATAAGGCGATTTCTATTATCCAGTTTAAGATAGAAGGGCAGATTATCAAAAAAAATCCTGGATTTAAGCTGGAACACCGAAATCTTTTGCATTTGATTGATTATGAAAATGGTTTGATCGAGTTGGATGGAAAAACATATGAACTTCTGGATAAAAACTTCCCGACGATCGATCCAAAACGGCCATATGCATTGACAGAAGCCGAAGAAGAGGTGCTGGATCGTCTGACACAGGCATTTGTCAACTGCGAAAAATTACAGAGCCATATGCATTTCCTTTTAAGTAAAGGTGGATTATACAAAGTATACAATAACAACTTGTTGTATCACGGGTGTATTCCGCTGAATGAAGATGGAAGTTTTAAGTCAGTAAAAATATACGGGCGTTCTTACAAAGGAAAGGCACTTTATGAGGTGCTGGAAAGCTATGTGAGAAAGGGATTTTATGCCATTGACGAGAAGGAACGAAAGCGTGGGAAGGATATGATGTGGTATATCTGGCTCAGTGAGAATTCACCGCTGTTCGGTAAGGACAAGATGGCAACGTTTGAGCGATATTTCCTGGCAGAAAAAGAGACACATAAGGAGAAAAAGAATCCTTATTATGATTTTTTGGAAAATGATAAGGTGGTCGACCGTATTTTGAAAGAATTCGGACTAGAGCATTCCTTTAGTCATATCATCAATGGTCATATGCCGGTAAAATCCAAGAACGGAGAAAATCCGATGAAATGTGGAGGCAAAGTATTTGTTATCGATGGAGGATTTTCAAGAGCATATCAGAAACAGACCGGAATTGCAGGCTATACGCTGATCTATAATTCTTATGGTATGATTTTAAGTGCCCATGAGCCGTTTGAATCGAAAGAATCAGCAATTGAAAATGAAACAGATATTCATTCTGATACCATTGTGACAGAAATTGTATCAAAGCGCCAGTCTGTTTTAGACACGGATGTGGGAAAAGAACTGGTAGAACAGATCCATGATCTGGAATTTCTCCTGGAGGCATACAGAAGCGGCCGCATTGCAGAACGACTGTAAAATAATGTCAATCTCTAAAAAGGTATAGAAAACTGTAAAATGCAGATATTACTATCAGCAAGTGAAGTATTTGCATGTAGCATTCTATACGGAAAAGGAGACGAAAATTATGAAACGGTTAAAAAAGTTATTGTTGATTATGATGTGTGTTGGTATTCTGGTTTCAGTTACTGCCTGTGCAGGAAATTCAGATGATAATGGAGCAGGGCAGAATGATGTGGTGAATGACAATGGCGCGAATGACACACAGACTGGTGATAGTGCCATGGACAAAATCGGTGACGGCCTGGAAGATGGAATTAACGATGTCGGAAAAGGCGTAGGCGATGTAGTCGATGATCTGGATGGTGATGGACGGTCGGATAACCAGAAAAACACAAACAATAACACAGTGAATGATGCGACGACTGGTAATGACAATGTGAACGACAGATAAGAAAAGAATGTAAGATAAGAAGACAAGGTCACATTTTTCGGGGATAAATGGATTTGTCCCTGTGAGAGTGTGGCTTTTCTTTTAGATAAGGGAAGGAGTTTTTTCATGCATTTCAGACCTTGTATAGACATACATAATGGAAAAGTCAAACAAATTGTAGGCGCAAGTCTTACTGATCAGGGAAATCAGGCAAAGGAAAATTTCACGGCCTCTGAAAATGCGGATTATTATGCAAAAATGTATCAGAAAGACGGACTTATAGGGGGACATGTGATACTTTTAAATCCGGTATCTTCAGAATATTATAGAGAAACGAAAGCACAGGCAATACTGGCACTTGGCGCATATCCAAAAGGACTTCAGGTGGGCGGTGGAATCCATGCCGAAAATGCAGAAGAGTTTCTGGAGGCAGGGGCAAGCCATGTGATCGTAACATCTTATGTGTTCCGCGACGGGAAGATAAATTGGGAAAATATGGAAAAACTTAAACATGCGGTGGGAAAAGAAAATGTTGTCATTGATTTGAGCTGCAGGAAAAAAGAAGACGGTTATTATATAGTGACAGACCGCTGGCAGAAGTTTACGGATGTAAAACTGACACAGGAAGTTTTAAGGGAAATTGCCGGATATTGCGATGAATATCTGGTGCATGGTGTAGATGTAGAAGGAAAATCAGCCGGAATTGATGAAAAGCTGGCAAAAATTCTTGGAGAGTTCGATATGATACCAGTGACTTATGCAGGAGGAATCGCAAGTCTTGAGGACATTGAACATTTTAGAAAAAAGACAGGTGGAAAAGTGGATTTTACAATAGGAAGTGCGCTGGATCTTTTTGGAGGACATCTTCCATATGAGCAGATTAAAAAATATTAGTATAGAATTTATGCAGCTTAGTTCGCAACAAGAATGCGAGAGAATTCTTGAATGATGAGAAAATATTTTAAGTGTGAACAGTTTGAAAACACTTTGTAAATTGGTTGAATTGCATTCTTGATAGTGATAGAATGGATACTGAGTAAATTTACGGACAAGGAGTAATGTATAGATATGGGCTTATTGCAAAAAATTTTTGGAACACATAGTGAAAATGAGTTAAAGCGTATCTATCCCATTGTAGATGAGATTGAAGCGTTGGGGCCGCAGATGGAGCAGCTTTCCGACGAGGAGCTTAAGAATAAGACACAGGAATTTAAGAGCCGTCTGAAAGACACAGAGACACTGGATGATATTCTGCCAGAGGCGTTTGCAGTTGTGCGTGAGGCGGCAGGACGTACACTTGGCATGAAGCATTACAGAGTACAGTTGATCGGAGGAATTATTCTTCATCAGGGACGTATTTCTGAGATGAAGACTGGTGAAGGTAAGACACTGGTTTCTACACTTCCGGCTTATTTGAATGCATTGACCGGTGAGGGGGTGCATATTGTAACAGTCAACGACTATCTGGCAAAGCGTGATGCTGAGTGGATGGGACAGGTTCATGAGTTCCTGGGACTGACTGTCGGAGTTGTATTGAATAGCATGGATAATGATGAGAGACGTGCTGCATACAATTGCGATATTACTTATGTAACGAACAACGAACTCGGATTTGATTATCTGAGAGATAACATGGTTATTTATAAAGAGCAGCTCGTTCAGCGTGGACTGAAATATGCTATCATCGATGAGGTCGATTCCGTATTGATTGATGAGGCGAGAACACCACTGATCATTTCCGGTCAGAGTGATAAATCTACCAAGCTATATGAAGCATGCGATATTCTTGCGCGTCAGTTGGAAAAAGGCGAGGCGAGTGGTGAATTCAGTAAGATGAATGCCATTATGGGCGAGGATATTGAAGAGACTGGTGATTTTATCGTTAATGAAAAAGAGAAGAATATCAACCTGACAGAAGATGGGGTAAAGAAAGTTGAAAAGTTCTTTCATATTGAGAACCTGGCTGATCCGGAAAACCTGGAAATCCAGCATAATATTATCCTTGCACTGCGTGCACATAATCTGATGTTCCGTGACCAGGATTATGTTGTAAAAGACGATGAAGTACTCATCGTTGACGAGTTTACCGGACGTATTATGCCGGGACGCCGTTATTCTGACGGACTTCATCAGGCAATCGAAGCAAAAGAGCATGTGAAGGTTAAGAGAGAAAGTAAGACACTGGCAACCATTACTTTCCAGAACTTGTTTAACAAATTTGAGAAGAAAGCCGGTATGACAGGTACGGCTCTTACTGAGGAGAAGGAGTTCCGTGAGATTTATGGAATGGATGTAATTGAGATTCCAACCAATCGTCCGGTTGCGAGAAAAGACTTGGAAGATGCCGTATACAAGACAAAGAAGGAAAAATTCAAAGCAGTATGTGATGAAATTGAGAAAGCACATTCAAATCATCAGCCAGTGCTTGTTGGTACAATTACAATTGAGACTTCTGAACTTTTAAGCGGCATGCTCAAACGAAGAGGAATTAAGCATAATGTATTGAATGCTAAGTATCATGAACTGGAGGCTGAGATCGTGGCGCAGGCAGGTATTCACGATGCTGTCACAATCGCAACGAATATGGCCGGTCGTGGTACAGATATCAAGCTGGATGATGAGTCAAGAGAAGCCGGTGGATTAAAGATCATCGGTACTGAGCGTCACGAATCCAGACGTATTGATAACCAGTTACGTGGCCGTTCCGGACGTCAGGGAGATCCGGGAGAATCTAGATTCTACATTTCTCTGGAAGATGACCTAATGAGACTGTTCGGTTCTGAGAGACTGATGCAGGTGTTTGAGACGCTTGGAGTAGAAGAAGGTGAGCAGATCGAGCATAAGATGCTTTCCAGTGCGATTGAGAAAGCTCAGCAGAAGATTGAGAGCAATAACTTTGCAATTCGTAAGAATCTGTTAGAGTACGACCAGGTTATGAATGAGCAGAGAGAAATCATCTACGAAGAGAGAAGACGTGTGCTGGATGGCGAGAATATGCGTGATTCCATCTTCCATATGATTAACGATTACATTGAGAATACTGTAGATGCTGAAGTTTCAGTCGATCAGGACTATGAGGACTGGGATCTGATTGAATTGAACCGTGTAATAGGAGCGGTCATTCCGATGGCACCGGTGACACCGGATGATGTCAAAGGCATGGGACAGAAAGAGCTGAAGCATCTGTTAAAAGAGCGCGCAGCAAAAGCATATGAAGCAAAAGAAGCAGAGTTTCCGGAGCCAGAGCATATCCGTGAGCTGGAACGTGTCGTGCTTTTAAAAGTTATTGATGCAAAATGGATGGATCATATTGACGATATGGATCAGCTCCGTCAGGGAATCGGTCTTCAGGCTTACGGTAACCGTGATCCGAAGATTGAGTATAAGATGCTTGGATATGATATGTTCGGCGAGATGACTCAGGCAATTACAGAGACAACAGTCAGAACTTTGATGCATGTAAGAATCGAGCAGAAAGCTGAGCGCGAGCAGGTCGCAAAAGTAACTGGAACCAATAAAGATGACACAGCTCTTCGTGAGCCGAAGAAGCGGGAAAGCAAGAAAATCTATCCAAATGACCCTTGCCCATGTGGAAGTGGTAAGAAGTACAAACAGTGCTGTGGAAGAAATAAATAACAGACAGATCGAAAAAGGGATGAATCTCCCGTTGCGAAAAGTGACGGGAGAGATGTCGTTATGCAGTAAGTTAAAAACATAAAAAAGAAAGAGGTGAGGCAGTGTGATTGAATTAGAACAGTATAAGGGAATTATGAACTCCTATGAAGAACCTCTTGCCGAAATGAGGGATTCACTTTGACATTTCCGGCAAAGAGAACAGGGTTGAGGAACTGGAACGTAAGATAGAAGAACCGGGATTCTGGGATGCGCCGGAAGAATCACAAAAAATCATGAAAGAATTAAAAGATCTTCAGGAACATTTGAAAGTGATCCATGCATTATATTCGGAGTATGATGATATCTGTACACTGATTGAGATGGTTGATGAAGAGGAAGACCGCTCGATGGTGAAGGAAATTGAAAAGGATATTGCTCATTTTGAGGAAGATTTTGAAAAACTCAGAATTGAGACATTGTTATCTGGAGAATATGATTCCTGCAATGCGATTATGACATTACATGCCGGAACAGGCGGAACGGAGGCATGTGACTGGGTGAACATGCTGTACCGTATGTATACCAGGTGGTTTCAGACAAAAGGATTTTCGGTTCAGGTACTGGACTATCTGGATGGAGATATTACCGGAATAAAAAATATTACATTTGAAGTAGTTGGAGACAATGCCTATGGCTATCTGAAATCAGAAAAAGGTGTACATCGGCTTGTAAGAATTTCGCCATTTAATTCAGCGGGAAAAAGACAGACTTCTTTTGCTTCCTGCGATGTGGTGCCGGATATTGAAGAAGACATTGATATTGATATTTTAGATGATGATCTGAAAATTGATACCTATCGTGCAAGCGGGGCTGGTGGACAACATGTCAATAAGACATCTTCTGCAATCCGAATCACGCATTTGCCGACAGGAATTGTAGTTCAATGCCAGAATGAAAGATCACAGCATCATAATAAAGAAAAAGCTATGCAGATGTTGAAGGCAAAATTAAAGCTGCTGCAGGAGCAGGAACAGGCAGAAAAAGTATCAGATATCCGGGGAGAAGTAAAAGACATCGGATTCGGTAATCAGATAAGGTCCTATGTTATGCAGCCATACACGTTGGTAAAAGACCACAGAACGAATGTGGAAAATGGCAATGTTACGGCGGTTCTTGACGGAGATCTTGATATGTTTATAAACGCCTATTTAAAATATGTATCAGGCGGTGAAAAGGGAGGAACGGTATGATAAATATAGCAGTGATGGGGTATGGTACAGTTGGTTCAGGTGTTGTGGAAGTTATTGATACCAATGGTGAGCGCATTGCCCAGAGAATCGGGGATGCACTGAATGTAAAATATGTGTTGGACATCAGGGATTTTCCAGAAGATCCGATACAGGAAAAAGTAATTCATGATTTTGAGACAATTATCTCTGATGATGAGATCCAGATCGTTGTGGAAGTCATGGGAGGAATCGAGCCAGCGTATACCTTTGTGAAAAGAAGCCTTCTTGCCGGAAAATGTGTCGTAACTTCCAATAAGGCACTTGTGGCAAAGCACGGTGCAGAATTGCTTTCTATTGCAAAAGAAAAGAACATAAATTTTCTGTTTGAGGCGAGTGTAGGCGGTGGTATTCCGATTATCCGTCCGCTTAATTCTTCACTGACAGCAGATGAGATTGAAGAAATTACCGGAATCCTCAATGGCACGACGAATTATATGTTGACGAAGATGTTCTATGAAGGAGCAGATTATGCTTCTGTATTAAAGGAAGCACAGGATAACGGATATGCAGAGCGAAATCCGGAGGCAGATGTAGAAGGATACGATGCCTGCAGAAAGATTGCAATTTTGTCATCTCTGATTTCCGGTCAGCAGGTAGATTTTGAAGATATTTACTGTGAAGGAATTACAAAGATTACAGTAGAAGATATGAGATATGCAAAGGCTATGGGAACTACAATCAAGCTTTTGGCTTCCAGCAAGACACATGCCGGAAGACTTGGCGCGATGGTCGCACCTTGCATGCTTTATCCGGATCACCCGCTTTACAATGTAAATGGTGTTTTCAATGCAATTTTCGTTCATGGAAATGTCTTGGGAGATGCGATGTTCTATGGAAGCGGGGCAGGAAAACTTCCAACGGCAAGTGCTGTTGTATCCGATGTAGTGGAAGCGGCCAAGAACCTGAACCGCAATGTGATGACTATGTGGAAAGAAGAGAAACTCCGTCTGGAAGATAAATCTTCCATGAAGAGACGATTCTTTATCCGTATGAAAGGGAACGTGGAGGAGAAGATTGAAGATATCCGTTATTCCTTTGGGGATGTTGAAATCGTGAAGGTTGACGGTCTGGACGGAGAGTTTGGATTTGTGACTCCGATCATGATGGAAGGTGATTATGATACAAGAGCGAAGAGTTATGAAGACCAGATTCTTCATATGATCCGTATTGAAGATTAGGGAAAGGGAGAAACTATGCTGATCGTTAAAAAATTTGGCGGGACTTCTGTTGCCAATAAAGAACGAATATTTAATGTGGCAAGACGCTGCATTGAAGACTATAAAGCAGGGCATGATGTGGTAGTCGTGCTTTCTGCGATGGGAGATACAACAGATGAGCTGATTGAACTTGCAAATTCCATCAACCCAGATGCAAAGAAGCGTGAGTTAGATATGCTTTTGACAACAGGCGAACAAGTGTCAGTATCATTGATGGCTATGGCTATGCAGGCACTGGATGTGCCAGCGGTATCTCTAAATGCATTCCAGGTTGCGATGCATGCAACATCACGTTATGGAAATGCAAGATTTAAACGTGTAGATACTAAGCGTATCAGACATGAACTGGATTCCAGAAAGATTGTGATCGTAACAGGATTCCAGGGTGTGAATAAGTATGACGATATTACAACACTTGGACGAGGTGGTTCAGACACAACTGCAGTTGCGCTTGCTGCGGTACTTCATGCAGACAAATGTGAGATTTATACAGATGTTGATGGAGTCTTTACAGCTGATCCGAGAATTGTAAAGAATGCAAAAAAATTAGATTTTATTACTTATGATGAGATGCTGGAGCTGGCGAGCCTTGGAGCGAAAGTACTTCACAACCGTTCAGTCGAGATGGCAAAAAAATACAATGTAGAGCTGGTAGTCAGATCTAGTCTCAATCAGACAGAAGGAACCGTAGTAGGGGAGGGAACAGGAATGGAAAAACTGTTAGTAACAGGAGTTGCAGCAGATAAAAATACAGCAAGAATCTCTGTAATCGGAGTAGAAGACAAACCAGGGACAGCTTTTAGTGTATTTGATACATTGGCAGCCAATAACATTAATGTAGATATTATTTTACAGTCTGTAGGACGCGAGGGGACAAAAGATATTTCCTTTACTGTTGCTTCGGATGATCTTGAACATGCGTTAGAAGTTTTGGATAAGAATAAAGAAAGACTTACGATTAAGGATATTACATACAACAAAGATGTGGCAAAATTATCTGTTGTAGGAGCAGGAATGATGAGCAATCCGGGAGTTGCATCCAGAATGTTCGAGGCGCTGTACAATTCCAGAGTCAATATCAACATGATTTCAACATCAGAAATTCGTATTACAGTACTCGTAGCTGAGAAAGATATTGATAAAGCTATGAATGCAGTACATGATGAATTTGTCATGGAAGAATAACAGATGAGATCTCTTCCCAATCTGTTATTCTTCCCGATTATTTGAATTTGCAAGAAAGCCGGTAATAATCTGTCTCACTTCGTCAGAAGCAGCACGAAAAAGAAGTAAAAGCTTTAGCTCTTCATCGGAGAGATAGATGATATTATCGGATTTTTTGCATTTAATATACGGAATTTCGCCCTCGGAAATTCTATCGGGCTGCATGGAATACAGAGGAATCTTGTAGCCGTTACAGAATAAAAGTTCATCAATGGTAATATGATAAAAGTCAGCAATTGATTTGAGTAATTCCAGATCAGGGGTGCGTGTGCCACGCTCGTAATTGGAATATGTCTGACGAGAAATATTCAGATATCTGCTAAATTCATCCTGCTTAAGATTACTTCGCTCACGCAGAATACGAAGATTCTCGGTCAATTGGATATTGGCCATTGATGTTTCCTCCATTGAATCAAAAATATGTTTACATCATAACAATTTGTTCAATAAATAAAAGAATATGCGCCGAAATGTGGCAAAATAAGAAAAAGCAACAATATGTTGCTTTTAAATAAAATTAACAATATAATCAGACTATTTTAAACTAAGAGTACTGTTGTGATATTCGCTGGAGAATGTAACATCTGTTCCAAACCATTCTGGTGGTGTGAAAGAGAGTGCCGAAGCTTCATCTGGAAATTCTACTTCAGCCAGAAGCAGTGGAGCCAAATCGTCTTCAAAGATATCTAATTCAATAGTTAGAGAATCATTGAGTGGAATCATATAACGTTTTTTTCTGATGAGACGTCCGTCAATCTTTGTGAGCAGATGCTGATATGAAGCTTCATCAAGTGGCAGATTATATTCTTCTCTTGCCATGAGACCTTTTGATTTATAAGTGAGTTCATGTTTATTATTGTCCTTCCGGATACGAATAACCGGATCCGTGTTCAGATAGGCCTGTTCGATGTGACGACAGGGATAATCCTGATAATCTTCCGGAAGAGTATCAATAAGATATTTGCGTTCTATTTCCATATTATAATACCTCCATGGCATAATCATAATTCAGTTTACACAAAAAGTAAACAGTGTTACTATTAAGAAAATGAGTCAAGAAAAATAAGAAAAGGAGAGATCCGTTATGAAATTTAGTATGAAAAAAGTAACTGTATTATTAGCAGATGGATTTGAAGAGATTGAGGCTCTGACGGTAGTAGATCTGCTTCGAAGAGCAAAAGTGTATGTGGATACAGTATCAATTACAGATGATTATACAGTGCGCGGAGCACATGGAATACCTGTGCAGACAGAGGATCTGATCACAGAGATTGATTTTAAAGAATCCGATATGATCGTGCTTCCGGGTGGAATGCCGGGAACAACAAATCTGAAAGAAGATGAGAATGTCAGAAAGGCAGTTCAAGAAGCATATGACGACGGAAGATATGTGGCAGCAATTTGTGCGGCACCGACAATTCTCGCAGATATGGGACTTTTAAAAGGAAAGAGAGCGACTTGCTATCCAGACATGGAAAGTGAGATTGAAGATGCATATCTGACCGGAGCACCAGTAGCAACTGACGAAAATATCATTACAAGTCAGGGAGTTGGAACTGCAATTGATTTTGCACTGAAACTGATCGAAGCGCTTATCAGCGAGGAAAAAGCAGTAGAAATTGCAGATTCTATTGTATATCAGAGATAATTTATGAAAACCTTATAAAAAAACGCAATATCCGCAAAATCGAACTGGATATTTGGAAATGTTTGTGATATACTTCTTGAGTGAATGCAATGTAATATGCCCTTTTGCGGATTGCCCATGCAAGGGGGATAGAAATAGGAGGAAAAGGGTAGATGAGTTTACAGGTAGAAAAATTAGAAAAAAATATGGCGAAACTCACAATCGAAGTTTCTGCTGATGAATTAGAAAAAGCACTTCAGAACGCATACAAGAAACAGAAAAATAAAATCAGTATGCCAGGATTCCGTAAAGGAAAAGTTCCGCGTCAGATGGTTGAGAAGATGTATGGAGCAGATGTATTCTATGAAGATGCAGCGAATGCTCTGATTCCACAGGCTTACTCAGAGGCTTACGATGAGTGTGATCTTCAGATCGTATCTCAGCCGGAGATTGATATTACACAGATCGAGAAAGGAAAACCGTTCATCTTCACAGCACTTGTTGCTACAAGACCGGAGGTTACTCTTGGAGAGTACAAAGGACTTGAGGTAGATAAAGTATCTACACGCGTAACACAGAAAGAAGTTGACGCTAAGATCCAGGAAGAGGCAGGAAAGAACGCAAGAACAGTTGCAGTAGAAGGACGTCCGGTTAAAGACGGAGATGAAGTTGTTCTTGATTTTGAAGGATTTGTTGACGGAGAAGCATTCGAGGGCGGAAAAGGAGAGAACTATTCTCTTACAATTGGTTCCGGAACATTTATTCCAGGATTCGAGGATCAGCTTATCGGAGTAGAGGCAGAAAAAGAAGTAGAAGTTAAAGTTACATTCCCGGAGGAGTATCACGCAGAGAACCTTCAGGGAAAAGATGCTGTATTCAAATGTACAGTACATGAGATCAAAGAGAAAGAGCTTCCGGAGATTGATGATGAATTCGCAGCAGAAGTATCTGAGTTTGATACATTAGATGAGTACAAGGCTGATGTAAAAGCTAAGATTAAAGAAGAAAAAGCTAAAGAAGGAAAAGCAAAAAAAGAAGATCAGGTAATCGCAAAAGCTATCGAGAATGCAACAATGGAGATTCCTGAACTTATGATCAAGACACAGGCGCGCCAGCAGATGGATAATTTTGCTCAGAATCTGATGTCACAGGGACTGACAATGGAGCAGTATGCACAGTTCACAGGAATGACAGCAGACAAGATGATGGAGCAGATGCTTCCATCAGCAGAGAAGAACATTAAGACACGTCTTGTTCTCGAGGCAATTGCAAAAGCTGAGAATATTGAGATTTCTGACGAGAAGATTGATGAGAAGTTAGCTGAGATGGCTAAGTCTTACGATATGGAAGTTGAAAAACTAAAAGATCTTGTAGGAGAGGCTGAGAAACAGCAGATGAAAGACGATATGGCTGTTCAGGAAGCAATTGATTTCCTTGTTGAGAACGCTGTAGAGAAATAATAAGTCACTGAAATATAACAGGGAGGCATATGTATGAGTTTAGTACCTTATGTCATTGAACAGACAAGCAGAGGAGAGCGTTCCTATGATATCTATTCAAGATTATTAAAGGACAGAATTATATTTTTTGGAGAAGAAGTTACAGATGCATCAGCGAGTGTAGCAATCGCGCAGCTTCTTTTCCTGGAAGCAGAGGATCCGGAAAAGGATATTCATCTGTACATTAACAGTCCGGGCGGATCTGTATCTGCAGGTCTGGCAATTTATGATACTATGCAGTATATCAAATGTGATATTGAGACAATCTGTATCGGTATGGCAGCAAGCATGGGATCATTCCTTCTGGCCGGAGGTACAAAAGGAAAGAGACTTGCCCTTCCAAATTCCGAAATTATGATTCATCAGCCATCTGGAGGAGCTCAGGGTCAGGCAACTGAAATTCAGATTGCAGCAGAGCATATCCTGAAGACTCGTGAGAGATTGAACCGGATTCTTGCAGAGAATACAGGACAGCCGCTGGAGGTCATTAGCAGAGAGACTGACAGAGATAATTTTATGTCCGCTGAGGAAGCCAAAGCATTTGGATTAATCGATGAAGTAATTACAAGACGATAGGGAACAGATATGTTCCCTATTCTTTAATGAGGTGTAGAATATTGGGAAGAAATGATGATCAGATAAGGTGTTCATTTTGTAATAAGTCACAGGCTCAGGTGAAAAAATTGATTGCAGGGCCGAATGATACTTATATCTGTGATGAATGTGTGGAAGTATGCTCTGAGATTATAGAAGAAGAGATGGCATATGATGAGAATGATTCCTGGACTCCGTTTTCAGATATCAATCTTTTGAAACCGGAAGAGATCAAGGAATTTCTTGATGATTATGTGATTGGACAGGATGAGGCAAAAAAGGTTCTTTCTGTTGCTGTATATAATCACTACAAGCGTATTATGGCACAGAGAGATCTCGGCGTCGAATTGAATAAGAGTAATATACTGATGCTGGGTCCGACAGGGTGTGGTAAGACACTTCTTGCCCAGTCACTTGCAAAAATTCTGAATGTTCCATTTGCAATAGCTGATGCAACAGCTCTTACTGAGGCAGGATATGTAGGAGAAGATGTGGAAAATATTCTTCTAAAACTGATTCAGGCTGCAGATTATGATATTGAACGTGCAGAGTATGGTATTATCTATCTTGATGAGATCGATAAGATTACAAGAAAATCTGAGAACCCGTCAATTACAAGAGATGTATCTGGAGAAGGTGTTCAGCAGGCACTTCTTAAGATTGTAGAAGGCACGGTTGCAAATGTTCCTCCACAGGGTGGAAGAAAGCATCCACATCAGGAATTGATACAGATAGATACAACGAATATTTTATTTATCTGTGGCGGTGCATTTGAAGGAATTGATAAGATTATTGAGAAACGTATTGATCAGAAATCTATCGGATTTAATGCAGAGATTGCAGAGAAGCATGAAGATGATGTAGATAAATTGTTAGCTCAGGTGCTGCCACAGGATCTTGTGAAATTTGGATTGATTCCGGAACTGGTAGGGCGTGTACCAGTTACAGTATCTCTTGAGATGCTGGATCATGATGCTTTGATCCGTATCTTGACAGAGCCAAAGAATGCAATCGTAAAGCAGTATCAAAAACTTTTGGAACTAGATGGAGTGAAATTAGTATTTGACGATTCTGCATTAAACGAGATTGCAGATATATCATTGAAAAGAAAGACCGGAGCCAGAGGACTTCGGGCAATCATGGAAAATACAATGATGGATATTATGTATCGCGCACCGTCCGATGAGACACTGAAAACGTGCCGGATCACCGGTGACGTGGTGACAGGAAAAGCAAAACCAGAGTGTGAACACACTTCTGTGAATACACAAAGCGCATAATGAAAGAGGCGGGTACGAGTAAAATTGTTCCCGTCTCATTTTTGAATTATAGGAGTAAACAGTATGGAAAATGAGTTGATGAGTCTGCCGATGGTGGCACTTCGTGGACTTGCAGTGCTGCCAGAGCAGGTGACACATTTTGATGTGAGCCGTGAAAAATCTGTGCAGGCAATCACACAGGCCATGAAAAAAGATCAGAAAGTATTTCTTGTAATGCAGAAGGAAGTTGAAGTGGAAGAGCCAAAGGAGTCAGATCTTTACAGAATTGGCTGTGTTGCAACTGTAAAACAGATTGTAAAGCTTCCGGGAAATATGAAACGTGTTCTAGTATCGGGAGAGCAGCGTGCAGGTCTTTCCTGGATTGAATCTGAAGAACCTTATGTTCAGGCCGCGGTAAAAATATTGCCGGATTTCTGCAAACCGGAAGACAGGGAACTGTTGGAAAATCCAATCAATGAAGAAGGAATGGTACGTGGACTTCGTGAACTGTTCAGGGATTATATGTCAAAAAATCCAAAGCTTGCAAAAGAACTCGCCATGATGATCGAAGAGATAAAATCGCTGCGCGTCATGGTCGATACAATTGCTGCCAATCTTCCAATGGATTATGAAGATACCCAAAAAGTTCTGGAAGAGCAGGATATTCTTCAGAGATATGAAGACATTTCTCTTCGTGTGGTCAATGAGATGCGCGTACTCAGTGTGAAAGAGGAACTTCAAAAAAAGGTAAAAGAGCGTGTAGATAAGAATCAGAGAGAATATATCTTAAGAGAAGAGATGAAACTGATTCGTGAGGAACTAGGGGAAGATACACTTCAGACAGATGCGGAGGAATTCGAACAGGCAGTGAAAGATTTAGATGCATCTTGTGAAGTGAAAGAAAAATTAGCAAAAGAAATCAAAAGATTTAAAAGCCAGATGGCAAGCCCGGCAGAGTCTGGGGTTGTAAGAACTTATATTGAAACGATGCTTGAGATGCCGTGGAATAAGAGATGTGAGGAGAATCTTGATATCAAAGCTGCGAAAGAAAAGCTTGATGAAGAACATTATGGTCTGGAAAAGGTAAAAGATCGTATACTGGAATTTCTGGCAGTTAGAATCCTCACAAGTAAAGGACAGACTCCGATTCTTTGCCTTGCAGGCCCCCCAGGAACCGGTAAGACCTCTATTGCAAGATCACTTGCAGAAGCGCTTGGAAGATCTTATGTCCGCATTTCTCTTGGTGGTGTGCGTGATGAGGCTGAGATCCGGGGACATCGCAAGACTTACGTAGGCGCAATGCCTGGAAGAATTGCGACAGCACTTCGAAATGCAAAAGTAAAGAATCCACTGATGCTTTTAGACGAAATTGATAAAGTTAGTAATGACTATAAAGGAGATACATTTTCTGCACTTCTGGAAGTACTGGACAGCGAACAGAATGACAAGTTCCGTGATCATTATCTGGAAGTTCCAATCGATTTGTCGGAAGTACTGTTTGTTACGACAGCTAATACATTACAAACAATTCCAAGACCACTTCTTGACCGTATGGAAGTAATCGAGATCAACAGTTATACAGAAAATGAGAAAATTCATATTGCCCAGAGACATTTGATTCCAAAGCAGTTAAAAAGTCATGGACTTTCAGAGGAACAACTTTCAATCAGTAAGAAAGCACTTCAAAAAATTGCGACCGTGTATACAAGGGAAGCGGGAGTTCGTCAATTGGAAAGGAAAATTGGAGGCATCTGCAGAAAGTCAGCCAGAGAGATTCTGGAAGATAATAAGAAATGTATTAAAGTTACAGAACGTAATCTGGAGCATTATCTAGGCAAAGAGATTTACCAGTTCCAGAAGGCAAATGAACAGGATGAAGTCGGAATTGTCCGAGGACTTGCATGGACCAGTGTCGGAGGGGATACACTTCAGATTGAGGTTAATGTGATGCCGGGGGAGGGTGAGATCCTTCTGACTGGTCAGCTTGGCGATGTAATGAAAGAATCTGCAAGAGCCGGGATCAGTTATATACGTTCTGTCAGCAAAGAACATGGTATTGATGAGAAATTTTTTAAAGAACATGATATACATATCCATATTCCGGAAGGAGCAGTACCAAAAGATGGACCGTCTGCAGGTATTACAATGGCAACGGCGATATTCTCAGCTGCGACAGGAAGAAAGGTACGTGCGGATGTGGCTATGACCGGTGAGATTACACTAAGAGGAAGGGTGCTTCCAATCGGTGGATTAAAAGAAAAACTTTTGGCAGCAAAAAATGCCGGAATCCGGATGATTCTGATTCCTAAAGAAAATGAGAGGGATATTGAAGAAATGTCTTCAGAGATCACAAAGGGTCTTAAGATAGTCAGTGTATCTCATATGGATGAAGTGCTTGATTATGCACTTTCTAAAGAACAGGAGGGATAAGATGGTCATTAAAAATGTAAATCTTGAAACAGTATGTGGAATTACAAGTGTTCTGCCAAAGAATACAAAACCGGAGATCGCATTTGCGGGAAAATCAAATGTAGGAAAATCATCGCTGATTAATGCGTTGATGAACCGGAAATCTTATGCAAGAATTTCAGCGACTCCGGGTAAGACACAGACGATTAATTATTATAGTATTAATGATGAAATGTATCTTGTTGACCTTCCGGGTTATGGATACGCAAAAGTGTCTGAACAGGAAAAAATTAAATGGGGACAGTTGATTGAACGTTATCTTCATAGTTCTGCACAATTGAAAGCAGTATTCCTGCTGATTGATATCAGGCATGCACCATCTGAAAATGACAGAATAATGTATCAGTGGATTGTTGATCAGGGATTTCATCCAATCATTATAGCAACGAAACTCGACAAGATTAAAAGAAGTCAGCTGCAGAAGCAGATGAAAGTGCTAAGAGAAGGGCTGAAATTGATTCCAGGGACAACGATCATTCCATTTTCTTCTCAGACTAAGCAAGGAAGAGATGAAATTTGGGATATGGTAGAAAATCAATTTCTAAATCAATAATCACTAGGATATTCCTTTTTACAGATGCTTATGATATAATATACAAAGATGTTGTCTGCCTGTGAGTAAAGTGCCAGATGACAGAAATGATCGAAACAGATCATACAGTTCAAGAATGCCTCGGCATTCTTGCTGCGAGGTGCGCGTCATGCGATTGCATGACATACTTCTACTGCGCACCTCTGCAATCCTGCCGGAGGCTATATCAGCTGGGGGATTGACTCCTACCACTGATACCAGCTTGTTTCTCACCCTATAGAGGTGGGAGTCATCTCCCGGCTGATATAAAAATGAACTGTATGAAATGTAGCGCAAGGAGTAATGAACTATGAAAAGAGTATTGTTAAAGCTCAGCGGGGAAGCTCTCGCCGGGGAGAAAAAGACAGGATTTGACGAGGCAACATGTATTGGAGTTGCAAAGCAGGTAAAACAGCTTGTTGACGACGGTGTTCAGGTAGCAATTGTAACAGGTGGAGGTAATTTCTGGAGAGGAAGAACCAGCGAGACAATTGACCGTGTAAAGGCAGATCAGATTGGAATGCTTGCAACAGTTATGAACTGTATTTACGTATCTGATATTTTCCGTTTTGCAGGAATGGAGACAGAAGTATTTACCCCGTTCGTATGCGGTGCATTTACTACATTATTTTCAAAAGATAAAGCTGTGGAAGCATTGAATCAGGGAAAGGTTGTTTTCTTTGCAGGAGGAACCGGGCACCCGTATTTTTCTACAGATACAGGTGCTGTACTTCGTGCTATTGAGATTGAAGCAGATGCAATGCTTCTGGCAAAGGCAATCGATGGAATCTATGACAGCGATCCAAAGGTAAATCCACAGGCAAAGAAATATAACGAAATTAGTATTCAGGAGATTATTGACAAAAAGCTGATGGCGGTAGATCTGACGGCTTCTATTATGTGCCTTGAGAATAAGATGCCGATGCTTGTATTCGGACTGAATGAGCCGAACAGCATTGTAGAGACAATGAGTGGAACATTTACAGGAACAAAAGTGACGGTATAATAAGGAGGATATAGCAATATGAATGAGAAATTAAAAGTATATGATACAAAGATGCAGAAGACAATGGATAGTCTGGACAGTGAGATGGGAACGATTCGTGCAGGACGTGCCAATCCGAATGTGCTGAACAGAATTATGGTAGATTATTATGGAACACCAACACCAATCCAACAGGTAGCGAACGTATCTGTTCCGGAACCGAGAATGATTCAGATTCAGCCATGGGAGAAGAGCATGCTCAAAGTTATCGAGAAAGCAATCATGGCTTCTGATCTTGGTATCAATCCGACAAATGACGGAACTGCTGTAAGACTGATCTTTCCGGAACTTACAGAAGAACGACGTAAAGAGCTTGTAAAAGATGTTAAGAAAAAAGGCGAGGCGGCGAAAGTTGCAATTCGTAACATCCGGCGTGATGGAAATGATGCATTTAAGAAGCTGAAAGGCTCTGATGTTTCTGAAGACGAGATCAAGAATCTGGAAGATGAACTTCAGAAGATGACGGATAAGTATGTTAAAGAGATTGACCGTGCTGTTGAAGTAAAATCAAAAGAAGTTATGACTGTATAGTCTGGAATGAAAAGAAGAGGGCAGCCCCGGCAGATATGCAGGAGGGGTCTGTCCTCATTTAATGTTGATAAGATTTAATGTTGATAAGAAAAATTTTCACAGAAGAATGCCGAGGCATTCTTGAATGTTGAAATATATTTGTGTCAGATTTGAAATGTGTGAGATAATTTTAGTCAGCAGGAGGATAATATTATGAATATACCACAGCATGTTGCGATTATTCTGGATGGTAACGGACGCTGGGCAAAGGCAAAAGGAATGCCGCGTAATTATGGGCATGCACAGGGAAGTAAGAATGTAGAGAAGATTTGTGAAGAAGCATGGTGTATGGGAATAAAATATCTGACCGTATATGCTTTTTCTACTGAGAACTGGAATCGTCCAAAAGAAGAAGTAAATGCTCTGATGAAGCTGCTTCGCAATTACATGAAAACCTGTCTTAAGACAGCAGCGAAAAATGATATGAAAGTCCGTGTAATCGGAGATATTACAAAATTGGATGAAGATATTCAGAAGAGAATTCTGGAGCTTGAAGAGGCAACGAAAAATAATGGTGGATTGAATTTTCAGATTGCAATCAATTATGGAAGCCGTGATGAAATCACAAGAGCGGTACGCACGTTGGCTGAAGATGTAAAAGAAGGAAAACTTATGCCGGAAGAAGTGAATGAGGCATGTATAGAAAGGTATCTGGATACACACGATATTCCAGATCCTGACCTTCTGATTCGCACAAGTGGAGAGCAGAGATTGTCCAATTATCTTTTGTGGCAGCTTGCTTATACAGAGTTTTATTTTACCGATGTTCCATGGCCGGATTTTTCCAAGCAGGAATTGGAGAAGGCAATTGAACAGTATAATCGCAGGGACAGACGCTATGGCGGCGTGAAGGAGGAATAAGATGTTTAAGACAAGGCTCATAAGTGGAATTATACTGGTGATTGTGCTGATCGCGACAGTCGGAACTGGAGGAAATGTTCTTTTTGGTCTGCTTGCGGTTGTCAGCCTGATTGGATTGACAGAATTATATAAAGTGATAGAAGTTCAGAATAAACTTTTAGGATTTGCAGGATATCTGGCAACAGTGGCCTATTATGTACTGCTCTATACTGGGAATCTTCAGTATATGACACTTTTTACGATTGTGTTTTTAGTATTAGTTATGGCGGTATATGTATTTACATTTCCAAATTACAGATCTGAACAGGTGATGACTGTATTTTTTGGAGTGTTTTATGTAGCAGTAATGTTGTCCTACATTTATCAGACACGCATGCTGGAAGATGGGGACATAGTTGTATGGTTGATTTTCTTAAGTTCCTGGGGCTGTGACACTTGTGCGTATTGTGCCGGTATGCTTCTTGGAAAGCACAAGATGGCACCAAAACTCAGCCCAAAGAAATCTGTAGAAGGTGGTATTGGTGGCGTACTGGGGGCTGCGCTTCTAGGAGTGTTATTTGCATTAGCTGTGAATCAGTGGGCAGGAGCACAGGCAGGAGTTCTGGAATACGCAATCATTTGCGGAGTCGGTGGAATGATTTCACAGGTTGGAGATCTGGCTGCTTCTGCAATTAAAAGAAATCATGAGATTAAAGATTACGGAAAATTGATCCCGGGACATGGTGGAATTCTGGACCGGTTCGACAGTGTAATATTTACAGCTCCGATTATTTATTATCTGACCATGGCGCTGGCGGGGAATTTGTAACGAGAAATCATATGATATATTAAAAGGTGGTAATATGAAGAAATTAGCAATTCTGGGTTCTACAGGTTCCATTGGAACACAGACACTGGAAGTCGTAAGAGAAAATGGAGATATCGAGGTACTTGGTCTGGCAGCAGGAAGTAATATTTCGCTTCTGGAAGAGCAGATAAGGGAATTTCAGCCAAAACTTGTAGCTGTCTGGGATGAGAAAAAAGCAGCAGAATTAAAAATAAAAGTACAGGATCTGGATGTAAAAATCGTAACTGGTATGGACGGACTGATTGAAGTATCAGTTATGGAAGAAGTGGAGATACTGTTGACAGCTGTTGTTGGTATGATTGGAATCCGCCCGACGGTTGAGGCAATTAAAGCAGGAAAAGATATCGCTCTCGCAAATAAAGAGACATTGGTAACTGCGGGACATATCATTATGCCCCTGGCAAAAGAAATGGGGGTTTCCATTCTTCCGGTGGATAGTGAGCACAGTGCCATTTTCCAGTCACTTCAAGGCAATAAGATGAATTCGATCCATAAGATTTTATTGACAGCTTCTGGTGGACCGTTCCGCGGGAAAAAACAGGAAGACCTTTTGAATATTCAGGTAGAAGATGCGCTAAAGCATCCGAATTGGGCAATGGGACGGAAAATTACGATTGATTCTTCAACTATGGTCAATAAAGGTCTGGAAGTCATTGAAGCAAAATGGCTTTTTGGAGTGGAGGTGGATAAAGTACAAGTCGTTGTACAACCGCAGAGTGTCATTCATTCTATGGTGGAATATGAAGATGGCGCAATTATTGCACAACTTGGTACACCAGATATGAAACTTCCAATTCAATATGCACTTTATTATCCTAAGCGCAGGTATTTGCCGGGAGACAGGCTGGATTTCTGGCGCATGGGAAAACTGGATTTTGAAAAGCCGGATATGGATACATTTTACGGACTGGCACTGGCTTATGAAGCGGGAAGAACAGGGGGATCGCTTCCAACTGTATTCAATGCGGCAAATGAAATGGCAGTCGGACAATTTTTGAACAGGGAGATTAAATATCTGGAGATTATAGAGATTATAGAGGATTGTATGAGAGCACATAAGAATATTGAGAATCCGACACTTGACCAGATTCTGGAGACAGAAGCTGAAACTTACGCACGAATCAAAAGCAGGAGGTAATCGTTAGATTTGGGTATTATATTTGCAATCTTAATTTTTAGTTTTATTGTGTTCTTTCATGAACTTGGACATTTTACACTTGCAAAGTTAAACGGCATTGATGTACAGGAATTTGCTATTGGCATGGGTCCGACATTATTTTCAAAAGAATACAAAGGGACAGTTTACGCTGTACATTTGTTGCCAATCGGTGGATTTTGTGCAATGGGCGAAGACGATGAAGAGACAGAGTCACCTGGAAACTTCAATAAAAAATCTGTATGGGCAAGAATTTCAGTCATTGCAGCGGGACCGATTTTTAACTTTATTATGGCATTTGTTCTCGCTGTAATTTTGACAGCAATGGTCGGATATGATAAACCAGTTATCTCGAGTGTAGAAGAAGGATATTCTGCGGCAGAGGCCGGCATACAAGAGGGAGACACCATTGTTCGGATGGGTGGAAAGAAGATTAATATTTTCCGTGAGATTACTTATTATAATCAATTCCATCAAGGAGAGACTGTGAAAGTAACGTATCTCCATGACGGAGAAAAACATACAGCGACATTAGTACCGAAGATGGATGACGAACTTGGATATTATCGTATCGGAATCAGTGGAGGTGGAAATACAAAAGCAAATGCATGGACATCTGTTCAATATGGTGCGTACGAAGTTAAATTCTGGATATGTACTACATTTGAAAGTCTAAAACAACTGGTGACAGGAAACGTAGGCGTCAAACAATTATCCGGTCCAGTGGGAATCGTAAATATGGTAGATACAACTTATAATGAAAGCAAGTCATATGGTGTATTTATTGTAATAGCACAATTCCTTAATATTGGAATTCTGCTATCGGCAAACTTAGGGGTCATGAATTTATTACCATTACCGGCATTGGACGGAGGACGACTGGTATTTTTACTCATAGAGGCAATCCGTAGGAAACGGATTCCACCGGAGAAAGAAGGCTACGTGCATCTGGCAGGCATGGCACTTCTAATGATTTTGATGGTAGTAGTGATGTATAACGATATTGCCAGAATTTTCTTTTAATTGTAGTTGGGGACGGGGTTTTTTTGAAAAACCCCCGTCCCCAACTGAAAAATAACTTGTCCCAAATTGAAATTGTGTATGAGGTGTTGAATTGGAGTATACAAAAGCGACAATTGATGATATGGAGGAATTCTATGATCTTGTTCAAAATACGATTCAAGAAGTTTATCCAAAGTACTATCCGGAGGAAGTGGTAAGGTTCTTTAGCCAGCAGCATTGCTGGGAGAATTTGGAACGTGATCTTGAAGAGGAACGCATTTATATCCTTCAGGATGGGGAGTGTGTGATTGGTGCCGGCAGTTTTGAGGGCAACCATATTACTCGGGTCTTTGTGAGGAAAGATTATCAGAGACATGGCGTTGGCAGTCTGATTATGCAGCGGTTGGAAGATGTGATTGCCAGAGAATATGAGTCGGTACGTCTGGAGGCTACGTTGCCTGCAGTAATTATGTTTGAAAAGAGAGGGTACCGTACAATCCGCCATGAAAAGTGGACTGTGAGAAATGGGGCGGTGCTTGTGTATCCTGTGATGGAGAAAATATTGCGTAGATAAGAGGACATAAGGGAAAATGAAGACGATTACTATAGAAGATGTAGAGAAGAAAGATATAAATCAGGTCACAATTTTGGATATCCGTCCGGAGGATGCTTACTGTAGAGGAACCGTTGAAGGTGCAATCAATATTCCGATGCAGGAAGTGGACAATCGAAGAGATGAGATTCCGAGAGATAAACCAGTATATGTACTTTGCCACACTGGGGAGTGGAGTGCTTATACAGTAAATATGCTGGAAGAAGCAGGATATGAGGCGTACAATATTGAAGGTGGATATCGTTCTTTTCTACGTATGATGCTTGGACGTTTTGTGGAAAATGAGACAGTCATGGCTGAAAAACAGAAGGATATTGAAAAAAGTATTATTAAAAAGTTCCGTAAATCTGTCTGGTGCAAATTTACGAAGGCAATTCGGGAGTATGAACTTGTAAAAGACGGAGATAAGATTGCTGTCTGTATTTCTGGTGGAAAAGATTCTATGCTTATGGCGAAACTTTTTCAAGAGCTTAGAAAACATGGAAAAGCAAATTTTGAGCTCGTCTTTCTTGTAATGAATCCAGGATATAATGCAGATAACTGGAAGATTATTCAGGATAATGCAAAAGTCCTTGGAATTCCGTTAACAGTATTTGAAAGCAATATTTTTGATACTGTAGCAGACATTGACAAAAATCCGTGTTATCTCTGTGCAAGAATGCGCAGAGGTTATCTTTATTCACATGCGAAGGAGCTTGGATGTAATAAGATTGCATTAGGACACCATTATGATGATGTGATTGAGACGATTCTGATGGGAATGCTATACAGTGGGAAGATTGAGACAATGATGCCTAAACTTCATAGTACGAACTTTGAAGGTATGGAGTTGATCCGACCAATGTATCTGATTAAAGAGGCGGATATTATTGGATGGCGAGATTATAATCAATTAAATTTTATCCAGTGTGCATGCAGGTTTACAGAAAATTGTGCAACCTGTGGCGGAGGACGTGGTTCCAAACGTGATGAAATGAAAGAACTAATCGCGCAGTTCAGAGAAGAAAGCAATCTGATTGAAAAGAATATTTTCCGAAGTGTTCATAATGTAAATTTAAGAACAATCATTGGATATCACAAAGATGATGATATTTACAATTTTCTTGATGACTACGATGAACGTGGAAAAAAGAAACATGAAAAAATGTAATTATTCTGTCAGTTTGAGGGTTTCATGTGATACAGGAGAACATACCTGTATCACATGAAAATTTAGATAATATAGTTCCTAAGTCATCTCAATATATTTTATTCTTTGGTGATGTATTTAGCCATCTAAGCTAATTTAATTCTGCAATTCTAGATACTCCAACATATATTTCTGAGATTTTATACCATGTTTTATAATCAACAATTCCAGTCACTGGAAGACCGAAGATTAACTGGAATTTTCGTACAGCAGCTTCAGTGGCAGGACCGAAGATTCCATCTGCATCAATCTTAGGAATTGCTGGATAGGCATCAGATATAACAAGGAGTTGCTCCTGCATCTGGCGTACCTTGTCACCGGTGGAACCGATACTTAAGTCGTAACCCGGCCAGGACGATGGAATACCGGAAATTGCACTGGCAGTGTTAATATACATGTCATCACCGTAGTAGTAACGCAGAATTTGGATGGGAGTATAGCCTTGATCACCTAAGGTCTTTGAGCCCCACTGTGTCAACCTTTTTGCTACAACGTATAAAGAACCCGCAAGCCCTTATTTTACAGTGGTTTGCGGGTATTTTACTGATATAAGAAATAATAGATTTTCAGAGAATCTTGTTCTCGGTCGTAGACAATTTTGTCCACAATCTGTTTTAATGCTTCGTTCTTTTGTGCTGTAGTAAAAGAATCGGAGACTAGGATATCATAGACGCCCTGCACCCTTAACAGTATGTTGGCAGCAGGATCCGGCGTATCTTTTGGAGTATTGTCTTCCAGTTCTTTTAATTGTTCTTCCAAGTGTATGCGTTCTTTCTGAAGCAGTGTTTTATTCGCTTTATATTCCTCAAGAGTATCAATTCCCTCACGGTAAGAAGCTTTGATTCGTTCTTCTTTTCCGGAAAGACTTTCCAGACGACTGGTTAATATATTTTTCTCATTGGAGACTTCTATCGGCTGACGTTCTTTTAAGGTGTAAGAAATGCTGCCGGAGCTTAGAGATTCCTTGACGCAGGCAAGGACCTCTTTCTCCAGGATAAGGGAACTGATTCCATGTGGTTTCTCACATTTTCCTTTATGATATCCATAGCAAGAGAAGTAGGAGTATTTCTCACCGTTCGCACGTTTCATGGTGGCAGCAGTCAATGTACGTCCACATGCAGGACATTTCAGTAATCCGGAGAGCCAGTGTTTATATGTAGAAGAGGGACGTTTTCCGGAAGGGCTGTAGGTTGTTTCGAATCGTTTCTGTGCTGCATCAAATAATTCCTTTGTAATAATTGCCGGCTGTTGTCCTTCTGTGACGATCCATTCATCTTTATCCTTGATTCTGTTCGTACTGTTTTCTGTCCGGTTCCACCGAATCATACCGCAGTAGGAAGGATTCTGAATGATGTACTCAATAGATCTCCGCTCAAATGGTTTGCCCTGTGAGGTCTTAAGCCCAAGATTGTTCAAGCGTCTTGCAATATCAAAAAATCCGATACCTTCATTCGCATACCAGTTAAATATCATGCGCACGATTTCTGCTTCTTCCGGGATAATTACCGGAGGCTTGCCATGCTCCACGACCTTGTATCCGAGTGGCGGACGTGCCTGGTATGCTCCACGGGTTGCATTTTCTTTCATGCCCCGGAATACTTCACCAGATAATCGGATAGAGTAGTATTCATCCATCCACTCAATGATACGTTCAATCAGAGAACCGAAAGGATTATCTGAAAGAGGTTCGGAGATGCTCACGACTTCTACATTGTGTTGCTTCTTGAGAAGAGACTTGTAGACAATGGATTCTTCCTGGTTCCGGGCAAATCGTGAGAACTTCCATACCAGGATCAGATCTACCGGGTGATCAGAACCCTTTGCAAGTCCGACCATCTCCTGGAAGCCTGGACGCTTTTCAGCTTTCCGGCCGGAGATTCCAAGGTCAGAGAAAATCTTAAGGATTACAATATTGTTCCTGGCAGCATACTCCCGGAGAAGATTCTCCTGAGAATCCGGGGAGATTTCTTCCTGATCGTGCGTGGATACGCGGATATAGCCATAGGCATATCTTAATTCACTCATCATATCACCTTCCTTAGTATATATGTGCGACGTCGCACAAATTTGTGTATAAAAATAACACCTGTACAGGTGCCAAGGAAATGTGATACAATACTCTTGTCACGGGGTATTGTACGTGCCTTGGCACTGTATAGTATTCATTAAGCCGTTCCTGTTGGTAGCAGGAGCGGTTTTTACTTTAATAAAAATAAAAGACACCCATGAACTATACAGTAACATGAGTGCCTTTCAACCGTAATCAATACGGTTAACTCTATGTAAGTATAGTACCATAAGAAGTAAAATATTACAATAATTGTTCGAAAAATAATACAAAATATTAAAAAAAACCTATTGACTTTATAAAATGCTATAGTTATGAATTAAATTTATTGTAGTCAATTTTTTCTTTTTCAGCATATTTTAATGTAAGCAAATCAGATATATTTCTGATTCCCATATGACCACGAATGTAATCAAAAGCATTAGAATGAATTTTTTCTTGTAAATCAGTAAGCATATTATAAAGAGTATCTACAAATCTATTATATTCATTTGATGGAAGGTAGTATTTTAAATAAACAATTAAATCAAAGAGTTTCTGGTCGGTTTCTGTTTGATATCCATTTGGGAGAAGTGAAAAGTATTTCTCTAAGATGCGTCCACTATTTCTTCGCCCAGAAGATGAGGCACGGTTAATACAATATATTCTTTCATTATGTGCACAAGAATTTCTTACAATACGTAACCAATGTAAACTGCCAATTAATAATTTGACATTAGGAAGTTGATTTGAATCTAACATACCATACAGCCGGCATATTGAATGAGTCACAGTCTGTTTACTACTTTTTAAAATTTCAATGAAAGTTGAAAAATTAACTACTTTTATCATAATCCAAGTAGGGATTTGCTTATGATTTTTCATATAGAATTTAACATAATCCAAGTGGCTTTTGCTTAACTCGCTATACGCAGATGAAATCGCATTCATACGTTCCTGCAAGGAAGTATTTTCGTTATATGCATTGGTGTCGTACCATGTAATAACCCCTTTTTTGTTGCATTCATCAAACTTGTATCCAGTTAAAGTGCGAACTTCTTCTTCCACTTGAGTGATGTATTTCAAGAGGAATGAGCGAAGCTCATCATCGAAGCATTTTACTTCGTAAAGATGGTCAATACTGGTTCCGCGTATATAAATATGTTCGCCTTCCACAGTTTGACCACATATAAATGGATTTTTATAACCATTTATTAGATTGAAATATCCTGTACGGACTAATATACGTTTGTGATCAACATCGTGACAATCAATTTTTTTATGATTTCGTAAATGTTTCATTTGTTGATTATAAGTTAAAAATAATTTATCTTCAGTCATTACAATGTCCTTTCTCAAAAAATATAACTGAGTGAAAGTGACCATTTTGCCAACGTTGGCAAAATGGTATTTATTTCAGCAAATCTGCAACACAAATCTTAAGGTCACCGTAAATCGTAACTGTAATTTCATCATCGAAGGAGTATTGGGTGGAATCCTCGGTACCTTCAAATGAATATACCTGTACAGTGCGTTGCAATGGATTGACAATCCAATATTCGCGAACACCTGCAGTACGATACTTAAAAAGTTTTGTCAGATAATCCATGCGCTGACTGCTTGGAGAAACAATCTCAATGATGAAGTCAGGAGCTCCCTGGTATCCCCTGTTGTCAACCTTGGAAGAATCACAAATAACAGAGATATCCGGTTCCACATAATTGCGGTCGTCTTCATTTAAAAATACAGCAAACGGAGCAGGGTAGACTTTGCATGGTCCACCATTCTTTTTGATGTAATCTCTGAGAGTAGCAGAAAGTTCCATTACAAGTTCCTGATGCATCGGACTTGGTGGAGCCATATCATAGATCTGTCCGTCAATTAATTCCGCGCGCTGTCCCTCCGGGAGAGCATAGATGTCATCAATCGTATATGTGTTTGATTTTGGCAATGGCATAAGATTCACGTCCTTTCATAATAGTGTATGGTTAAAGTATAACCAATTTGATTGGAAATTTGTCCAGCCGGGCGACAACTCCGGCATCTCTTTAAGACCACAAGGGTGTGATAGCTGCCTTTCTATCCTTGGACAATACGTATGCCAACGGGGTGGCGATTTCTTTTTTTTTATTCAGCTTTTGTCAATTTTACTTTCGTAGTTGTACCGGCCATAGAGACTTGATAGGAAAGTTCTTTATCTGCATCAGAGTATGAGAAGTCTTTTGTATCATCAGTTGATGCAAGCATAGCATTATCAGTCTGCTCTTTATTTCTATCAGATGTCCAAGTGTAGTCAGCTGAGTACTCTGTTGGAGCTGTATAGGTTCCTACCCAGTAGATAGAAGTTGTGTCACCGTTATCAGATACCCAATTGACAGTAATTGTATCGTCGGCAATAACAGCCTCCATCCAGGAACCGTCATTATCTTCTGATTTCCATGTCCCAGCTAAATCAACAGGTGCTTTTTCCTCTTCTTTTTTTGTTTCCTGTGTAGTTTCGTTTTGTTTGGAATCAGATTTATCAGATGAGCTTCCACCTCCACATGCAGATAATGACAAGGCCATTGTTCCGGCAATCAATAACGCTACAATTCTTTTCTTCATAATTATTCCTTTCTTTCTTCATTTGTAATTTGAGAATAAGCAAATCTAAGTAAATTTTATATATAAACGCTTTCGCGGTTATATCCGTTTAAACACTGCCAAGTTCGGAATGAAATAGATAATATAATTATCTACAATCTTATATACTCCATACTTCTCACGATAACATGAGATACATTCTTCTAAGAATTCCTCAGTTACGTCCAGATATTCGGCAGTCTCATATCTGTTCGTGCAGCCATGCTCATAGGCTCTGATCAGACCAGTAAGACCAATCAAGCGATTATATCCGTGAAATCTTGCTTGACGTTCCTGTTTGCGGTTCTGTACGGAATCCATATCAAGAATATTTCCGACAGACGTTTCATGATGTCCAAGCTCTTCGGCAAGGGCACAGGTCTTTTCCAGAATGGTCATGTCTTCTCGGATGGCAATCTTGTTTCCCTTAATTCTTCCGTCACTTCCTTGGAGGGGCTTTTCCTTTACCAGCATTCCATCATTGTAGGCATTGTCTAAAAGTATTTCGTAAGGATTCAATCTAACACCTCCCTAGAAATTTTTATCATCCATAATATCATCATCGTGCTGGTTCATTTCGTCAGTTACTTTTATATCTGTACGTCCGTGAGCTGCTTGGACGGTAAGGGCTTCTTCCATCTGCTGATTGGTAAGAAGATTTTCTACATAAATGTTTACTTTATTTAAATTTTCAATAGATAGCTCTTTTAGTGTGGAAAACAAGTTTTCTATTGATACGACTTTTGCGGTATCAAATTTCGATACATCTATATTTTTTAAACTACTTAATTGATGAAAAGGTGATGCATACATATCATTGACAGAAATTCCGAATATTTTGCAAATTTGGAAAAGAGTATCTATGTCAATGGAATTAACTCCATTTTCCCATGAAGAAATAGCATTATGTTTAACTCCAAGTTTTTCGGCAAGTTCTTTTTGAGTTATTTTATTTTTCTTTCTATAGTAAAGCAAATTTTTTGCAACTGTTTCTTTTATATTATCACTCATTCTGCCTCCTCCTTTTAATAGGATATTACCACAACTTTTTCATGAATACAAGAAAAAAACTTCACAAAACGTGAAAAAGATATTGACAATTCATAAAACATGACATAATATAAAAATAACTTCACGAAATATGAAGTTACGAATATGCGGACTGCATTGGAGCTGGGTTGATAGTTACAGAAGCATTAAAGCTCCTTTTCGAGGTGGAATGTTAACGGAGTTTCCCCGAAGCAACCAGTATAAGACAGAGCGACTATCTTATATCCAAGTTTTATCCACTTATCGGCTAATGCCTTAGAATGAAGCATTCGCTTTATAATATCACCTCCTCCCATAGGGGCGATTTGCAGTCCGCAACAATATTATAACAGAAAGTCCAGCTAATAAATGTCAATAGTTAAATGAGAAAAAAATTATTTTGTTTTCTGACTAAAAAAGGGCAAACTTTCCCCTTGGTGAAAATATCATTTTTTGAAAGATATTGAATCATTGGGTTCATAGTATTTTATGCAGCTATGTCGCATTTAGCAGCATTGTATTGTTTGATATGCTCCTGAGGAGCAATGATTTTGAATGGTTTGTTGTCTCTGAGTATTGCAAATATCATGTTGCATACTTTATGTGAAACAGCCCCCATTGCTACGAGCTTTGGTTTTGAGTCACATTTCTTGAGGTAGTACTCACGAAGAACTGGATTTTTAGCTTCTCCATTACGGGAGATACTGATGCTTTGTAAGGTTAACGTGTGAATCACACGTCTAGCTATGGCAGAACCACGCTTAGATATTTGAACCTTGGTACCTTCGAATTTTCCGGATTGTTTTACTGCCGGATCAAGACCGAAATAAGCGAAAAGTTGTTTTGGTTTTGAAAATGCTGAGAAGTCACCAATCTCACCCATGATGGATACAGCAGACAAGAAACCAGCACCTTTAAATGTTTCAATCAAATGAATCTGTTTGACAAAGTCGGCATCTTCATTAGCATCAACAAGCTCATGGAGCGATTCAAGAATGTTGTTGATTTCTTCATCATATTTACGTATGAAGCTGATATAAAGGCGAATACGCTTGATGTTGCTGTCTATGATGTAACCAAACTGATTTGCATCAGTTGCCGCCTGAATTATGGCATTATACTTATTTTGAGCATATGTAAGCCCAAAGCGAGCTGTTGATTTGATGATATCAATAATCTCTTGCTTGTCTGCTTTAAGAAAAGCTGATGGAGAGGTATAAGTCTCCAATAATGTAAGAGAAGTGTTGATAGTAACCTTGGAAAAGATGCCAAGATACTGTGGAAACACCATGCGTAATTCACCCTGAAGCTTATTCACATAGGCACTGCGATTATCCATTAAATCGTAGTATTCACGGCATAGGTTACGGCAGTTTAGAGCAAGATCTGAAGGCATAAGTGAAACCTTTAAATCAGGTTTCAAACCAACCAAAGCAGCTTTTTTAGAATCAAAACGATCATTATGTACTTTTCGTATGTTGATGTTTGTGCTATTCTTAGTGATGATAGGATTAATAACCGAGCAGTTAAAACCCTTATCACGAAGATAGCAGAAGAGTGGGTAATGATAAATTCCCGTGGATTCGAGGAAAATGCGACTTTCCAAAGAATACAACTCTTCTGCTTCTTTTATTTTAGAAACAGCGGTTGTAAGGGAAGCAATACTGTTATGTAGGATTTTGTAAGGTTTTCCTACGAATTGTTGGTTTGGAAGTGCTATAGACATCCATGAGAAATCAGCACCGACATCAATACCAACAGAGATGAATAAATCATTGAGATTAAAGAAAACTTTGTTTGACATGAGCAATAGCTCCTTTCTGATAGGAATCCATTTCCAATCTGGCAGGTACACAACCTAGCGCGTTATTCGGGTATAGCCTTCCGGCTCCCAACCAGCTAAAACATAAAACCCTGTCGAATGGACTAATTGACTTAATTACAGGTATCCACTGATAATCAGTGTCCCAAGGAGAAATACATTCTTTGTCCTATCCTAAGAGATGATACCTTATGTTTTATCTGGTGTCTATCAGGAACCGTCAGACATGATCATTATTACGGATAACATCTGATGAAGGAAGAATCCCTTCTTCTGTTATCTGATTTATAGAAACTTATTAACCAAGTAGTCTTGATTGACTACATCATTATTATACTAGGAGAAGTAAAAATGGTAGGACTTAAGATAAAAGAATACCTAGATGAAAATGGTATTAAGTACTCTTATTTGTCAGAGAGAGCAGGGATGCCGATGAATATTCTTAGTCCGACGCTAAATGGAAAAAGAAAAATGAGCGCAGAAGAGTATTTTATGATTTGCGAAATACTTGGATTGCCAGCAGAAACATTTGCACCAGATAAAAAAGTGAGCAAGCAAAGAGAGTAGGAGGGGGATATTTTGGAAGAGATGAAGAAGGAAATGGAAAAAATGAAAGACCAGATAAAGTCATTGCGATTACATTATCTGATCTTAAGCATTTGTTTTATTGTGACAACTATTGGTTTTCTGATTCGTTGTTTTTGGATTCAGCAATCTCTTTCTGGATTGTATCAACTGATTCCTTTAATGTATCGAGTTGTTCAGATGTTGTAGCGTTAGAAGCTTTTGTGCTCTCTAAGATTTCTGAAAGTATTTGAACTTCTGTGCGCTGTAAAGCAAGCTGTTCTTGTTCAGATGCAGAAGGTTTAAAAAGTGCAAATAAAGAAATGATGACGCCAATGATTGCTATCAAAGTATCAAATTTTATTTTTACTCGGTTATGACCTATTGGGATTGCGATGGTTTCAGGCAGCTCATATTCCTTTATAACTGCTTCATCTACAGTAACGCAGTCTTCATCTGAAACGAAACTAGAAGAGGTTGAGAAATCTTTCAGTACCTCTTTTATAAATTTGTTACTTGTGGAAATAGCGGATTGAGCTATGGAATTACCGAGAGTAGAAATGAATTCATCTACATAGCAATCTAAAGCAGTATGAATATAACGATTCCCAATTTCATTAATGAGATTTGTAGCAAGATTAACTACTTCAGAGAGGTTGTCATTGTGTGCGTTGCAGAGAAGTTCTAAGGCATCAGCGGCTGCAGATACAGCAGATTGGAAAGATTCATTGAGTTTTGGATTGGATAAATAGGCTTTAGACAGGGAGTTTTGTGTCATAGATGAACCTTCTTTCGTAATTTTATGAAAGAATTTTATCATAACATGAAAATATTTTCAATTATTGACGAACTAATCAGTGATGCAGGAGGTGAGTAAAGTGGAGAAAATTAGTATATATATAAAAAAACACAGTGAAACAATAAAAATGTTGAAGCACTGTGTTGGAGCTATTATCGGTTGGGAAATAGGAAAAGTATTATTTTTTTAATTCAATAGAGTTTCTTTTGGCTATGTTATCTATTGCAAGAGTAAGCTTATCGAAATCATTCTCATTAGAAATTAAATGAAATTGAGATTTTAAAGCTTTATATTCTTGATCGGATATATATGGTGAAACAATCTCTATATTTGTATACGTCGTTGTTGCTTGCTTATAGATGTATAAATCTGACAGATATGTAAACTCAATAAGTAAAATTGTTAAGATAAATAAGCCATACAGCACAATGCGGTGAAATCGAAAAAGCTTTATATCTTTTTCGGAAAGCGATACGTTTGAAATCCTTTTTCGGGAGTTTCGTAAATGTTTACTTATAAAGAAGTCAAAGGTAAAGGTTGAAAAAGAATAGTAGAGGATATCCATTCCATTAAGGACATCACAAAAAGACCATCAGATGGTGGTCATTTAAAATTGAATATGTAGCAAAGTTAAGGTCTATTCAGTAGCTGACTTGATTTTATAACCTTGGAACTGTGCAATTAAGATTGCCTGTTCAATTGTAATCTCACGATTGACAGGGAGAGCATCACTTTTTCGGTAAAGTTCAGCATTATAGGGTTCCTTATTTTTCAGTATATTGTATAATGCTGTTAGAAGCATTCTTGCTATTGCAATGATTGCTTTCTTGTGACCGCGACGTTTTCTTAAACGAAGATAGCGGTTACGGATTTCAGGATGTTTTTCACTTTTAACCACTGAATTGGCACATTGAACTAGAAGTGGTTTGATATAACATCCGGCTTTGGAAACCCGGACAGATTTTTTCTTCCCTGCACTTTCATTGTTGGTTGGAGTAAGACCAGCCCATGAGCATAAGTGTTTCGCCGAAGGAAAAGCCTCCATGTTCACACCAATTTCGGAAATGATTCCGATAGCAGTGAATTTATTTTTGAATGATGGAGCGGTTAGGATTAGGTCGAGTTCTTGCTGATAGGGACTGGCGAGCGCAAGGATCAGTTTTTCTAGCTCTGCTTTCCGGGATTCCAAATCTTCAAAGTGCTTTTTGATAACCTTTAATTTACCAGCTTGTTCAGGTGTGATAAAACCGTCAATAGCGAGTTCCAGTTCGGGAAGTTTTTTCTTCATGGAACCATGAATTAAAGGTTCAATATCAAAAGAAGTATCATCAGGATTTTCGAGAATCTTATCCAGGATTCTTTGAGAACTTTTACCAAAGGGGTCCGAGACAACGGAAGCCAACTGAATGTTGGAAACCGTGAGACAGTTTTGGAGACGGTTCTTCTCGCTGGACATAAAGCAGGTCAGTTTAAAACGATAGCGCATCAGATCACGAAGCTGTCTGATATCAGCGGGTGGCATAAAGCTACCGGCAACAAGATCATGCTTGAAGAGGTCAGCAATCCATTTGGCATCTTTCTTGTCAGTTTTCTTTCCACGGATAGCCTTAACATATTTAGGATGAGCAAGAACAATGTTGCAATCTTTTTCCAGAACATTGTAAATAGGAATCCAGTATTTACCGGTAGATTCCATGCAGACATCCTTACAATGATTGTCAAGCAGCCACTGTAACAATTCCTTTAACCCTTGTGTGAAGGTTGAGAAACGATGGCGCTTGTAGATGGTAACACCTTGTTTGTTAGTGGAAGCGATGCAGGCAACAACAAAAGTTTTGTGAACATCAATACCACAACAGATTTGATACACAATTTTTAAAGCCATAGGGACTCCTTTCAGAACCATAGGTTCAATAGATTATAGGGAGTAGACAGCATTGACTGAATGCTTAGGATAAAAACGAGAGTTGTTTTTACAAAGATAAGGTTACGTGCTCAGGGCACACTTATTTGTGCTTGAAAAAGCATTCTACACATATAAAAATACGGTCATCCGATGAACGGACAGCCCACTCACCTCCCCGTGATTTGTAGTATACTGAATATCCCTATGGAAACAATTATAAAAAGATAGCTGCAATAAGCCAACGTTTTTTCATGACGTTTTGTGCCTTGAGCAGCGCGAAAGGAATGGATATAAAAATGAGCAAAATAGCAAAAAAAATAAGATTTCATTTGTAAACAGCAGGACAGATGAACCCGTGCTTCCTGGAAAGCGATAAGACATACAGCGGTATAAATAATCTGAAAAACTCGATGAAAATGAATTAAGCAGAGAAAGAATTGCAGGAAAAATATGATTAGCAAGAGGAGTAATTATCCATGTAACAATAATGGTTGCAATTACGCCGGTAAAGGTTGCCTTCATAACATCGTCATTCATAATATTTTTTAATTTCATAATAATCATTCCTTTCATCATTTGTTAGGAAGATTATACCAAATAATCACAACAAGTACAAACCGTACCACATAACTTATAGAAGAGGTGGTGGAATTGAAACATTTTAACATTGTAGTTATTAATGGAGAAGAAAAAGAAATCTCTTCTCTTTCCAAGGAAGAACGACAAAGACTGGTAGACGAATGGAATCGGCGGGCGCTGGAGTATCTTGGATATAAGCGAGAGAAAACCGCTTAGGCGGTAGAAAGGAAGACAAGCCCATGAGAGTTAGAGATTGGATAGTGGTAGGACTGCTGATGAACGGACTGCCGATGGCTATGTTTCTTCATTGGCTGGTCGTGGGATATTAGACATGAAGAAAAGAAAGTGGACAATGAAGAGGATTGTGGACACGTTATTCGTGTTGGTAATTCTGGGAGACATCGCGACAATGATGATGTTCGTGATAATCTCCATCAAGATCCTGAAAATGCAGGAGGTGATCACATGGCTGATACAGCAATCTTAAAAGAAATCTTATTCCGGAATAGTGCGGAGCAGTGCAAGGTGTGTGAAGCGATTCCATTTGAGGCAGTCGGACATCGGTTTGAATATGAAAAGTTCAAGATGCTCCATGAGGTTATTGAGAAAGCTGACCTGGAGGACGAGTACCAGGAATGGAGACGGGCTTACGGATATGTATAGGAAGGTGGTGAGGATATGGAAGATAAGCAGAAGATTCTGGATTTGCTGTTACCTGCTCTTCAGGCGACTCGTAATCTATCTGATTTGGTAGAACTGGAGTACCGGGAAGACCGAGAGCTGGTGTATGCGAAGTTTGCAAGCGGGAATCAGAAGATTGCCAATGTGGCATGTGATTCCGGAACAGCTCTGATCAGAGACGTAATCGGGCAGATCATATAAAAAAGAGCGCTCATATAAGCCGGCAAGCTTAAAGCGCTCAAGAAAAATAAGTCAATTACATTATAAGAAAATAGGAGAAATAAGTCAAATGGCAGATAAGAAGAAGTATGAGATTTCAACATCGGAGTTAAAAAAGTACATATGTCTTGCTATGAAGGAGGTGATGCCGAAAGGCATCACGCTAGAAGAGGAAGAAAAATTCGTCGAATTTGCAGCAGATATGGAAATCAGAATTGAGGCTCATTTGAATGGAGAAAAGCCGTTCAAGTCTAGAGATGTCAAAGGTTATGAACTTGTGTCGATTGTCATGGATTCGTTAAATGGGTTATGCAACTTGATTTCAAAGAGGGAGGGCGAGTAAATGTATTACAATGAATGCCCGTTTTGTGGGGCAAATTTAGATCCTGGAGAATCATGTGACTGCCAGGATAGCAAGAAGAAAAAGAAACTCTGGATTAAGAAAGTAAATGTTTCGAAGAGAAGAACAGCACAGACATGTGTGAAAGTGAGTTGCCAGTCATGAGCGATATTTTTGAAGTATATGATTTTGAAAATGAGCAGCATTGGCTGAAAGGCAGGACGAATGGAATTGGCGGAAGTGATGCCAGTGCAGTAGTAGGAATGAATCCTTATAAAAGCAACATCGATCTGTTCGAGGAAAAAATTGGCAGGGTGAGAGCGAAAGATATTTCGGACAAGCCCTGTGTCATCTACGGAAAGAAAGCAGAGGAATATATCCGTGAGTTATTTAAGCTGGATTATCCGGAATATAAAGTGGAGCATCATGAGTTCCGGATATTGAGGAGCAAGGAGCATCCTTTTATGCAGGCTTCTTTAGACGGAGAGCTGACTGATCCGGAAGGACGGCGTGGTGTTCTCGAGATTAAGACCACCAATATTTTACAGTCCATGCAGTATGAGAAATGGAAGGATCGTATCCCGGATAATTATTACATACAGGTGCTGCACTATCTGCTGGTAACAGGCTGGCAGTTCGTAGTGTTACGGGCCCATCTGAATACAGAATGGGGTGGTGAGAAGCGGACGACTGTAAAGCATTATTTTATAGAACGTGCAGATGTGGAAGCAGATCTTCAGATGCTGCAGGAAGAGGAACAGAAATTTTGGAGATATGTGGAGAGTGGAAGAAAGCCTCCACTGATTCTCCCGGAGATTTAGGAGGTAATTATGGAATTAAAGATCGTAAGTCCACAGGAGAATGGTTTTGTGGAAGAAATCAAGTGGAACAATGAAGAACTGAAAGCTGAGATCGCAGCCAAGATGAAGGATTACAGAGGACTTGTATTTACGGAGGAGAGTATTGCAGAAGCCAAAAAGGACAGAGCTAATCTGAATAAGTTAAAGAGCGCATTTGAGGATGAACGTAAACGGGTCAAGAAGTTGTGCATGGAACCATATAACAAATTTGAACAACAGGTTAAAGAGGTAACAGCCTTGATAGAAGAACCTATCTGTCTGATTGATTCACAGATCAAAGAAGTCGAGCAGAGAAAAAAAGAAGAGAAGCGACAGGCTGTGACAGGACTTTTCAATCAGCTGGCGTTTCCAATTTATGTTTCTCTTACAGCTATCTGGGACGAAAAATGGCTGAATGCATCGGTGTCACTTAATAAGGTCCGGGAACAGATGCAGCGTATTTTAGAGCAGATCAAATCAGATGAAGAAACAATTGAGAAGCTTCAAGAGTTCTCTTTCGAGGCTATGGAAGTCTATAAGAAGACTTTGGATCTTTCTCAGGCAATTCGGAAAGGACAGGAACTGGCAGATATTCAGAGAAGAAAGGAAGAGGCAAGAATTGCCAGGGAAAAAGCTGAGGAAGCAAGAAGAGCTGAGGAGCAGAGACGAGCTGAAGAACAGCAGAGCATTCAGGAAGAAGCAGATGTATCTGAGATTCCGGAAACGGAGATGGGACGCGTAATTGATGGAATCGAAAGACAGGCTTTTGAGCACGTGGCTGCAGCATCTGTTGAAGAACAGGAGCCGGTCATGCATTTGGACTTCCGTGTATGGGGGACAAAAGAGCAATTGTTAGCATTACGCAATTATATGAATGAGAATCATTTAAAATTCGGAAAGGTGGAATAAACATGGCAGTAAATAACAGTTTGGCAAAAAAACAAAAAATGGGATTAACAGCGTACCTTACACAGGACGCTGTTAAGAATCAGATCAACAGCGTGGTTGGAGGAAAGAATGGAACAAGATTTGTTTCCAGTATTATATCTGCAGTGCAGACGACTCCGACATTACAGGAATGTACGAATCCAAGCATTTTATCAGCAGCACTTTTGGGAGAGGCGTTGAACCTTTCCCCTTCTCCGCAGCTTGGACAGTTCTATATGGTCCCGTTCGATAACAGGAAAAAGGGTTGTAAAGAAGCGCAGTTCCAGTTGGGATATAAGGGATATATCCAGTTGGCGATTCGTTCCGGGTATTACAAGAAGCTGAATGTCCTTGCAATCAAAGAAGGGGAGCTTGTACATTATGACCCTCTGGAGGAAGTAGTAGAAGTAAACCTGATTGAAGACGATATTCTCAGGGAAGAAGCTCCGACAATGGGATACTATGCAATGTTCGAGTATGAGAATGGTTTTCGGAAAACGATGTACTGGTCAAAAAAGAAGATGCTGGCACATGCGGAGAAGTATTCCTTTGCTTTCTATAAAAACGGTGGGGCAAAGTCTTTGGAATTATTGGAGCAGGGAAAGATTCCTGAAAAAGAAATGTGGAAATATTCTTCTTTCTGGTTCAAAGATTTTGATGGTATGGCTCTTAAGACCATGCTCAGACAGTTGATCAGCAAGTGGGGAATCATGAGCATCGACCTGCAGAAAGCAATTGATAAGGATATGGCAGTTATCCAGGAAGATGGTTCAGCGGAGTATGTGGACAATGGTGATTTAGAAGAAAATGTTGTCGCTGATCAGGAGTTAAAAGAAGTTGCACCAGAGGAAAACGACAGTGCAGCTGCAGGAACATCAAAGCAGGAAGGTACTTCGGACATTGAGTCGGAGTTCTTTAATAATTAACAGGAGGTATATAAGGACATAGGTAACAAAAAGCACCGACCTTTTAAGGTCTGTATTGTATCACATATGTAACAATTAACAAGTCGTTCCCCTGCAGTGCTATGGATGAGGTATTGCAGGGGAGAAAGGAGAGCAGGCATGCAGTCAGTTACATTTCAGGTCCCTGGAAAACCACAGGGGAAAGCCAGGGCGAAGACTGTAAGGAATAAGTCTACTGGCAATATTCATTCCTATACTCCGGAGAAAGATATGTTGTATGAGAATTATATCAAGGCTCAGTTCCAGAATCGTGCAAATGGATTCTATCTGGAAAGAGGAAAGCCGGTGATGCTCCGGATCATAGCGAGATTCCTTCCACCGAAGAGCGTATCTAAGAAACGACAGCTGGATATGTTGGAGGGAAGGGAACTTCCACTTAAGAAGCCAGATATTGACAACATTGTAAAGGTAGTCGCAGATGCTCTGAATGGTGTTGCTTATCATGACGATACACAGATTGCCATGGTGATCGCGGCAAAGACATATTCGGCCATGGAAGGGCTGGATATTACAGTAGAGGAATATGTTGGATAGAGAGAAGGTGCAGTATGGCCAGACCCAAATTGAAAGGCCTTCTTTACTTTCCATTAGATATAGATTTTTTCGAGGATAATAGTATCCGAATCGTCAGAGCGAGATATAAGTCTGACGGGGTAATCATTTACCTGTATTTATTAACACAGATCTATCGGGAGGGATATTACATAACAACAGATGATGATTTCTGGTATATCGTTTCCAGTGAATTGGGAATAGATCTGAACAAGGTGAAGCAGGTCTTGAACTTCCTGCTAAAGAAGTCACTGTTTAATAACACACTCTTTAGTTCGGACAAGGTCTTGACCTCTGCCGGGATACAGAGACGGTTTCAGCTTGCTATAAAAGACAGAATGCGCAAGAGTAAGGAATCGTTAGAAGTAGGAAGGTACTGGCTTTTAAATAAGCAGGAGACAGAACCTTTTATTAAGTGCACTCTTTTTGAAGAAAATCCAGGAAATATAGGTGGTTTTTCCGGGAAAAACGAGTGTAATTCCGCGGAAAAATCCCTAAATAAAAGTAAAGAAAATAATATATATAATAATATATTCCAGCCACCGGAACTGGAGAGAGCATTTCAACGGTATCTGGTCGTCCGTAAGAGTAATTTCGGAGAGATTCCTTCGGAGCAGGTAGAGGCTCTTCGTGAAGATCTGCTGAAGCTGAGTGATGACCCGGAGGAACAACTGGCTATTGTGAAGAAAGCAACTGCCAGTGGCTGGAAGAGTTTTTACCCGAACAGGAAGCAAGAGAAGAAAAAAACTCAGAAGCAGAAGACTGGATTTAATAACTATACCAGTGGTCGTGATTATGACATGAACGCATTGGAGCTACAGATGCTAGGAGGAAACAATGAGTGAGATTGAGAAAAAGGAAGAGTGGTATCTGAATATTGATTATCGGGAAGCAAAAGAGATTATCCGGAACAAGCTGCAGGGCATGACACAGAACTTTATCGGAATCGGATTCTATCTCAGGCAGATCAAAGAGACAGAAGGATTTCAGAAAGACGGATATGCAAGTGTTTACGAATTTGCCGAAGACCAGTACGGCATCAAGAGATCTACAGCAATCCGCTGGATGCAGATGAATGAGAAGTTCTCCCAGGGAGGATATAGCCCATTCCTGGATAGCGGTTATAAGGATTTTGGTAAGAGTCAGCTCCAGGAAATGTTATATCTGGACAGTGAGCAGTTGGAAGAAGTGACCCCGGAAATGACAGTCCGGGAAATCAGAGAGATTCGAACACCGGATCTGGAACCCGAAGGACAGCTTCCCGGCCAGATGAGCGTGGAAGATTTTCCAGAAGTTCTGCCGGAGCAGGAAGAAAAGACAAAAGTAGAACTTCAGAAGCCGACAGAAGAAGTATGGGAATACTTAAATGCATTTGCAAGAGGATTTATAAAACTTCGCAAGAATTGGTTCCTGGAGAACTATCAGAACAGAGTTATGGATGTGACTACAAGTCCTATACTGATCAGACAGGAATTCTGTGAAGGGAGAAGCAGAACTCATTATTTTGAAATTAGAGAAAAATCAGCATTTATTAATCTCTTTGATGATTATATCCAGGTTTTTTCGGTAAATTGTGACTATCTGGGTGACTACGACTGGTTCTACCTGGCAGCAGCCATACAGTCCATGTGGAATGTAGTCGCAATAGAAGAGGCACAGCAGAAGATTGAAGAAAAGCCGAGTGAGGAAGTGTGCGACGTCGCACAATCGGAAAATACAGATTGCAAACCAGAACAGTCAAGCTGTCCTCCAGGACAGACAAGTTGTCCGAGAGAGAACTGGGGAACCTCAGACGAGGATCAGTTGCAAGGCTGGAGAGAATGTGCAGCTTGCTGGAATCATTACAAGAAATTGCATGAGCATGATGAAGAGATTCCAAAAGAGAAAAATGTGGAAATTGAAATCCCTCAGGACATTGTAGAAGAAGAGAATGAGCCTGTGGAGGATTATCAGGAGATTTCGGAAGAAAATGAACCGGTCATTGTGGAACAGCCGGAAGGTATCGCAATTGTTGATGCTCCATCAGAGCCAGAAACAACAGAGTCGCACGAAGAAGTAACTGAGAAGACCGATATCGAGATCGCAAGGGAAGAGAATCAGAAAGCCCGGATGTATCTGGAGATGGCTGAGAAAGAATTCGGTCCAAATGATATCAGGATCCGGAAGCAGAAGATATTAGTTGCAGCACTGGCAGGATATATCCATGATCTGGATATGGTATTGAATCCTCCGGAAGAACCAGAACAGCCGGAACTTCCAATGTTCCGAAACAATGACCAAAGAAAAGAGTGGCTGAGAAACCATAGAGACTGGGGAGTCTGGTACACAGATGAACATATCGGCTGTACCTACTACAAATATGATTTTGAAAATGGAGCAAGACTCATTGTTGAAGAATACGAAAGCAAGTATACAGACCATGTATCCTATCTGCATTTGATTAATGGACCAAAAGTCCCACGTGGGAAAAATGGTCAGACAAAATGGACAATACATGATTGCTACACAAAATATCCAAACAGCGAATCTGAGCTGGTAGAGTTTTTGAAATGGGTTCAGAAAGGAGAAAAATAGATGACTCCGGCAGAAAAACAGGAAGTAATCTGGATGTTTCTAGACCAAGGACTTACAAAGAAAGAGATTGCAGAAAGAACAGGCATTCCTTATGGAACAGTATATATGCATGCCAAACGGAAGCGAGAGCATGATGAGGCAGATATGACCGGAGATAACGCTGACCGTCATAAATGCAGAACATGCCAGTATCGCCACAGTGATGCAGGTGGTTGTGATTACTGTATCCATACCGGTAGGGAGCGAGGTTGTGATGTGGAAGTGTGTGATAAGGCAGTGGTAGGAGAAAGATTGACGAAGAAATAGGAGGAGCTGAGATAAATGCGATATACAGAATATCATGCAGGGAAAGCAGTGATCAAGGATAAGAGTTTGCTGTCAGAAGCTATGGAGAAGCTGGCAAGATATGAAGATGCCGAGGAAAAGGACAGGCTTGGTCAGTGGATTCCATGCAGTGAGCGGTTGCCAGAGGATAACACGGATGCAATTATATGCTTTCACAACGGAGAAATTACAGAAATGAGATATTTGGGAAATAAAATCTTTCAAGGAATCTATAAACATACGACAAAAGCAATTGTTGCATGGATGCCATTGCCGGAACCGTATAAGGAGGGAGAAGATGAATAATACAGAGCTTATAGAGCGTTTGGTGGAACTGGAACGCTCAATGGTTGAAAAAAGAGATGTTGATGTAAAAGCATTTGAGGAGAAACAAAAGCGAGAGCTTGCAGATTACGAGCTTAAGAAAACATGGGAATTAAACGGATATAGTCAGGCATTAGTAGATGTCACAGATATTTTGAGAGGAGAATCACAAAACGACGAAGGAGTTGAGGACGATGAGCGATAGCAAATGCCAGCGCCTCGATGCCATATCAGACCGTGACCAGATGGCAGACCGTGAACCTTGTGAGCACGCGAAGAGGTTTATGAAGCGGCCAGCGTATTATAGAGTGCTGAGATATCTGAGGCACAAGAATATCGATACAGGGGAGGAGATAGGACGTGGAGCAGGAAGTGAAAACAGAGAACGAATTGAAAAAGGAATACCTCCGGAGCTATAAGGATCATGTGAGAAGGGTCAACCGGATCTCGGAAGAAATCAAGGAGCTGCGTGAAATGATGATGTCCACGAAGGCGATTAATTATGACGGCATGCCTCATGGATCCGGAGGGCAGGGAGATCTGTCCGGAGAGGTGGCACGTATCCAGGGATTGATTGATGAACTCAAGAGAGAACGTGGACTGAGGATTATGACGTATCAGGACATTGCAAGGAGAATCAAGAAGCTTAGATCAAGGAATGAGGATGATGTATTGTTCTACCGGTATATCAAGGGTATGGAGTGGTATGAGATTGCAGAAACCATGAGTTATTCTGAGAGGCAGATTCACAGGATCCACGGAAAAGCATTGGCTCATTTCCAGCTTCCGGAAAAAAGATGTCAGTGAATGTCAGTAGTACATGTGATATTATGATATCGTCGAAAGACGAACGGAAAGACAGAATTACTACGTTTTTCATTTTTGATTTCTCCTCAAGAAGACACGATTAAGGCACCTGATAGTGGGTGTCTTTTTCGTTGCGATAAAATAAACCAGAATTGAAGGTGGTGAAGTGGCTGGATATGAAAACATAAGAGATGCAAATAGCAGAAGAACTCCGGAAGAGCGCCGAGAGTTAGCAAAAAAAGCAGGTCAGGCAAGTGGTAAGGCGAGACGTAGGAAGGCGAATTTCCAGAAGACTCTCAATATGCTTCTGACGGCCGAAATAGATAGCGAGGAATGGACGCCGATTTTAGGGGCCCTCGGAGTTGAGTGCACTTTGGAATCAGCTCTTCTTATGGCTCAAATCAAGATGGCACTGGAAGGAGATACGCAGGCAGCCAAGTTTGTAGCACAGTATTCCGGCCAGAGTGGCAGAGCTGAAGAAGACTTGGAGAATAAGAAAGCAGAGACGGAGCTCATTAGAGCCAGAAAAGAAGCTATCACAGGCGAAAATGAGAACGATGAAGCTCTTGACCGTCTGGACCAGATACTGAAAGAGGTACAGGGCAATGCAATTAAGCAGGAAACAGAATGAATACATTGTGAATGCAACTCATAGATGGAATATCAAGTCCGGAGCAGTACGTTCTGGGAAGTCCTATGTGGATACAGCTTTCGTAGTTCCATTCCGAATTAGAGAGAGAGCTGGTAAGCCGGGACTTAATGTTATTCTTGGCGTGTCTAAGGAATCGATTGAACGAAATGTGCTGCAGCCAATGCGTGAAATTTACACGGAGAAGCTGATCGGGCAGATTAACAACCGAAATATGGCTCATATCTGTGGCGAGGAAATGTATTGCCTGGGCGCTGAAAAGGTCAGTCAGGTAGCGAAGATTCAGGGAGCCAGCATTAAGTATTGTTATGGTGATGAGGTCACTAAATGGAACAAGGAAGTGTTCCAGATGCTGAAATCACGACTTGATAAGCCGTATTCGTGCTTTGATGGATCCTGCAACCCAGAACATCCGACACACTGGCTGAAAGAGTTCCTGGACAATGATGAGCTGGATATCTACCTGCAGAGGTATACAATTTTTGACAATCCATTTCTTCCAGTAGAGTTCGTGGAGCAGCTCTGTAAGGAGTATGAGGGCACAATCTATTATGATCGCCTGATCCTTGGACTCTGGAAGCGTGCAGAAGGAGCAATCTATAAGCGATTTGCGGATAATCCAGAAAAGTTCCGGTGTGAAGTAGTGGAAGAACTTGCAGATGATTCAGAACGTAAGCAATTTAGAAAAAATGATATCGTATCGATAGAGATTGGACTCGACTTCGGAGGAAACCAGTCCGGCCATGCTTTTGTAGCAAGAGGCTATACAGACGATTTCAGAGACGTGATAGGAATCATGTCTAAGCGAGTCATGGCGAAAGACACTGATGAGGATATCGACAGCAATATGCTGGATCAGTTGTTCTGTGATTTCGTTCAAGAAGTCATTGACCGATATGGTGTAATCGTCAAGCATGGAGATTATGTGGAATATTGCAATATCGAATCTGTGTACTACGACAATGCCGAGTCTGTTCTTGGCAATTCTATCCGAAATGCGGTAGAAAAGAAGTTCCCTTGGATTGTTGTTCGTAAGGCGAAGAAAGCATCTATTATTGACCGGATACGTTGCACAGTCCGATTGATGGGAGCTGGTAGATTCTGGATCACAGAGGATTGCAAATCCCTGCAGACAGCACTTTCGGATGCAGTGTGGAACAAAGACGTGAAAGATAAAGATGAACGTCTAGATGATGGCAGCACCGATATTGATAGTCTGGACGCATTTGAATATACGATCGAGCGGGATATGCGCGATCTGATAGAAGAGGTGTGAGATGTTTGATGGATTAAAAAGACTATGGGGAAGGATAGTGAGCATGTTTAATTACACGACATTAAAAAATATAATTGGCAAAGACGTGGCGCTGTCACAGCCCATGATTGATGCCATCAACAAATGGAAAAAGATGCTGGTCGGGAATGCGGACTGGTGTGGCGATATCGTAGAGTCGTTGAAGCTGGAAGAAGGTATCTGCCGTGAGTTTGCAGATTCCGTTCTGGTGGAGATGGAAGCCAAGATCCTGAATAACGATAACGTGGACGCAGTACTTCAGAAGAGTCTGTCAGATATGAACAAGAAGCTGCAGACCGGTCTTGCACTTGGAGCAATGGTCCTCAGACCGTTAGGTCCGGACAAGGCAGAGTATGTTGCAGCGGACAAATTCATTCCGATCAGTTTTGATGATAGCGGTACTCCGAATGATATTGCTTTCCTGGTAGTGAAGAGTGTTGGTGAAAACGACTATTACACCAGAGTCGAGAGACATTATTTTACAAATGGAAATCTGACAATTGAGAATAAATGTTATCATTCACAGAGTCAGAGCGATATTGGCCAGAACTGCAGTCTGGAAGAAGTGGCTGAATGGGCGAATATTCTTCCGGGACCAATCACTTATCCTGGTATGACTGAAATGGATTTCGGATATTACCAGAATCCGATTGAGAACAAGGTAGATGGTTCTTCCTGTGGGGTATCTGTGTATGAATCGGCAGAGAACCTGATCAGAAAAGCAGATATACAGGGCGCGCGTTTGGATTGGGAGTATGATTCCGGAGAGCGTGCAATTCATGTAGATGAGAGAGCACTCAAGAGTAAAGGCGGGAAGACTTATCTTCCAAGATTAAAAAAGCGTCTGTACAAGGGATTGAATCTCGAAGAAGGCAAGGATAAAGAACTGTATAAAGAGTATTCGCCAGTAATGCGGGATGAAGCGTTCCGCAGAGGCTTGGAGGAATACAAGCGGGAGATTGAGTTTAATGTTGGACTTGCCTATGGAGATCTGTCAGATGCGCAGGAAGTGGATAAGACAGCTACAGAGGTGCTTGCTTCCAAAACAAGGAAATATAACCGAGTCACGGCGATTCAGGGCAAACTGGAAGAGTGTTTGAATGGATTCGTGAATGCGTTGGCGTTCTACAACGAATCTTATATGTCCGGGGTAGAATTTACCTGTGAGTTCAATGACTCTATTTTGGCTGATGAAGAATCAGAAAGACAGCAGGACAGGCAAGACGTCAGCATGGGTGTCATGAGCCTGCTTGAGTACCGAATGAAGTGGTACAACGAGGACGAAGAAACTGCAAAATCTAAGATTCCGGAGCAAAATCAGGTGATGGAGTAATATGAAAGATGATTACAAGAATAAGCTTGCAAGTAAGATTGCTTCCAGGTATCAGGATTTGGAAGAGCGTATCATGCAGGATATTGTCCGGAGGATCGTGAAAGCTGGTGAAATAACCAGTACTGCAGATTGGCAGATTAACCGGTTACGGATTTTAGGATATTCTTCGGAGGATATTGAACAGGAGATAAAGAAGACGCTCAATGCTTCTTATCCGGAAATGTTTGAGTTATACGACAAGGTGATCAACTGGGAATATGTCCGGAATAAGGGTATATATGAACAGATTAACGCTGAGTACATACCATTCGAAGAGAACGGACAGCTCATGCAGATTACAGAATCAATCATTGACCAGAGTTTTGGTGATTTGGAGAATGTGACCAACTCCCTTGGCTTCTACCTGGACTATGGCAATGGTCAGAAGGTATTGACGCCACTTTCTCAAGTGTATACCAAATACCTTGATGCAGCGTGTTATGATATCGTGACTGGAGCATTTGATTACAACAGTGTGTTGCGTAGAGTTGTGACACAGCTCACCAACAGCGGACTCCGGCAGATTGATTATTCTTCCGGGAGAGCTAACCGGGTTGATGTGGCTGCAAGAAGAGCGGTCATGACTGCAGTCAGTCAAATTACTGGAAAGATATCTGAGTACAACGCACAGAAGCTTGGAACAGAGTATTTTGAAGTGGAGTGGCATGCGGGAGCACGTCCGACTCATGCAGTATGGCAGGGGCGCATCTGGTCAAAGGAGCAGTTATATTCAGTCTGTGGACTTGGTACCGTGACCGGACTTCTGGGAGCTAACTGTTATCATACCTATTATCCTTTCTTTCCTGGCATTTCACAGCGCAACTGGACAGATGAATGGCTGGATGCGAAGAACGAGGAAGAGGCAGAACCTAAGACGTTTGACGGTAAAGAGTATACCCTGTATGAAGCAAAACAAAGGCAACGCCAGATGGAGACAGCCATGAGGGCACAGCGTGAAAAAGTCAAATTATTGCAGGCTGGTGGTGCTGATCAGGACGAAGTCATTCTGCACAAAGCGAAATATCAAGGGCAGCTTAACGAGTATTCCCGGTTCTGCAGGAAGATGAGTCTCACGGAAGAGCGTGAGCGTATTTATCTGGATATGGAAGGTCGGGTGGCAACAAATAGCAAACGACAGAATGCATTGTTCCCACCGGAAATGATTGAAAATGCTTCCAAGGATGTAGCTCAGTATAAGCGGTATAAAGAAGTTCTGGGAGATTCTATGGGTTCGCTTGTTAATTTTGGTCAGATGAAATATAATGATAGTGAACAGTGGGAAAAGCTTCAAAGTAAATTTTTCGCATATCTTGAGATTAACAAGAAAGATTGGTCGGAAGAATTTAAGAGTAAATCAAAACAGGCATATGATAGATTCAGAGAGCAAGGAGAAGAATTATCAGTTCATGCTTTGAGTCGATTACCAAGATTAAATAAGCCAGGATATGAAGTGATTCACGAAGAAGATGTGCTCGATCTAATAAAAACTATGCCGAATTATTCTGAAGGAGAAGAGAAAATGATTTGGTTCAGCCCAAGCAAACAGCTTGTAGTTATAAAAAATAAAAACTCCGGTGATATAGTTAGTATTGTTCGAAGAAAAAATAAAAAGGAGGAATGGACGGATGCAGGTCTTTAGAAAATATATGAATTATATAAAGGATTTTCTTGAAAATACTCCGGAAGATATATATGAGTTTTCTATTATCCTTGAAGATGCATTAGTTGATGAGTACGATGCAATGCATGCGGAACAGCCGAGAGCAACTGAAATATTGGCAGAAGAAACCCCAGACATTTGTGCATCAGCAGAACCGGGAATGAAGCCAGAGGAGATTGAAAAATTTAAACGTGAGTTGGAAATTGAATATAACAAAGCGTTAAAAGCAGTTGTGTAGTTACCACCAGTCAATATGGCCGGTGGTATTTTTGTATACATTTTTAAGGTGAGGAGGTGGAAAACATGAAAAAGAGAGTTGTGATAGCACTGACTGCCATCAGCATGGTGGTGATGAGTCTGACTGGCTGCCAGTCTGTTACAAAAAATTATGGCGGAAAGACAACAGTGAAACTCGAACCAAATCAGAAACTTGAAGAAATTACGTGGAAAGACGACTCACTGTGGTATCTTACCAGACCGATGACCGATGAAGATGTGGCTGAAACTCATACATTTCGGCAGCAGACGGATTTTGGAGTTCTTGAAGGAACGGTAACTATTGTAGAGTCGAAAGAGTAAGGCGGTGATCCGTTTATCTCCCATTGAGACGCAGGGTTATGCGTCTTATTTTTATGCCCTGCCACACGGCTATAAACTGGACAATTACCCCGCCGGAGGTTCAGAAGGCTATACCCACACCGCTGAAAGAGCGGTTAATAAATAATTTTAGGAGGATTGTAACTGTGAAAAATATCTATGAGATTTTAAAGGAGTATGGATTGGAAGTCCCGGAAGATAAGAAAGCAGATTTCGATAAGGCTTGGAAAGAGAATTACCGTACCATAAGCGATTATGATAAGGTAGTTTCCCAGAGAGACAACTATAAGACCTCTCTAGATGATGTGAATGCTAAGCTGAAGGAGTTTGAAGGTGTCGATGTAAAAGACCTGCAGGGACAGATTACAAAGCTCCAGGGCGACCTGAAAGCGAAAGATGATGAATATGCAGCTAAGGAAGCAGACCGTATGTTTATGGATTCCGTCAAGGAGGCGGTTAAGACTGCGGGTGGAAGAAATGAAAAGGCTGTTATCGCAATGCTGGATATCGACGCTCTTAAAAAATCTAAAAATCAGTCCGATGATATCAAGACTGCACTGGAAAATGTGAAGAAGTCTGACGGGTATCTGTTTGGAGTGGATGAACCAATTAATAACCCAGTAGGTGGTACTGGCGGTAATGGTGGTGCTGACATCGGTGGAGATGATGTAGCAGCGCTTCGAGCCGCTATGGGACTGCCGGAAAAGAAATAGGAAAGAGGTAGAGAAGAATGGCAAACACAATTGCATTAAGAAAGCAGTATTCTACACTTTTGGACGAAGTGTATAAATTATCGTCCCTTACGTCTGTCCTGGACGGACCAAACGAATTAGTCAGAGAGGGCGCAAACGCGAATGAGATTCTGATTCCAAAGTTATCTATGCAGGGACTTGCAAACTACGATAAGAACTCAGGGTATGTATCTGGTGATGTAACTCTTGACTATGAAACTAAGAAATGCGCTTATGATCGTGGACGTATGTTCAATATTGATGCAATGGACAACATTGAGTCTGCTGGTATTGCTTTTGGAAGACTGGCAGGAGAGTTCTTAAGAACGCAGGTTGTACCGGAGCTTGATGCGTATAGACTTGCATCCTACGCACAGATATCTGGTGTAACAACCGTTAGCGCGAATCTCACGGACGGAAAAGTAGCGCTTGCAGCACTACGTACAGCTCGAGGAAAGATTGAGAATGCAGAGGCGAACCTTGCAACTTGTTATCTGTTCATCAATCCAGTTTTAGCAGGGCTGATTGATGATTTGGATACAACAGCTTCCAAGAAAGCAATGGAAGGATTTGCGGGCATTATAAAAGTGCCGCAGGGAAGATTTTTGAATAAAATCACACTTACTGCAAGTGGTGCTGGTGGATTCACAAAAGCATCTGGGGCATTGAATATCAACTTTATGATTGTGGACAAGCAGGCTGCAATCCAGTATCAGAAACATACGGTTTCCAAAATCATTTCTCCTGATCAGAATCAGACTGCAGATGGCTGGAAGTTTGGATATCGTACAGTTGGTATGGTTGAGTGCAAGGATAACAAGAAAGATGGTATTTATGTGCACACTGTAGCCTCAGCATAAGGAGTGATTGTATGAATGTATCATATGAGTATTACAAGGATTCTTTTGGCGGTTCTTTGATTTCAGAGAGCCGCTGGAATTCCTTGGAAATCAAAATGAGTGCTAGATTGAATAGATATACATTTGATCGAATGACAGAGGGAGCCTGGTCTGCAAAAGCGAAGACAGCGCTCTGTGAGATGTGCGATTGTGCATATAAGTATGATCAGCGTGACGGGAAAACGTCAGAGAATAATGATGGTTATTCCGTATCGTATGATACAGGCAAGTCATTAGACTCAATGCTGTATGAAATTGCAAAGGTATATCTGGTCAACACAGGACTTATGAGTTGGGTGGTGGATGATAATGCTGACGAATGCGACGATTACAATCTATAACAGGAAGCCGGGCAACAAGAACACGTTTGACACTTGGCACAGAGCAGTGATTAGAGATGTACATGTGTACGTGGATCACAAGGCATCTGTTGGAGATTCCGGACTTAACAGCGCAGAAGTGTACAAGATTCGTATTCCTACAGATGTGGAGAATGCAGATCAGTATCTTCCACCAGAGGAATATGTGAAGAAAGATAATCCGGGATATTACTGGACGATTCAGATTGATGATCGCATTGTCCTGGGAGAATGTAACAAGGAGATTGAAAAGCCAGCAGATCTAAAAGATGTACGATTGAGACACTGTAAGGTGCTGTCCTGGTCAGACAACCGCTTCGGAGGGCTCCCGCATTGGAGAATAGGAGGCGCTTAAGATGGCATCAAAGAAAAATTTCAGCATTACGACTCCAAGAGGAAGCGTATTTACAGAGGTAACGGCGAACGGTTCTGTCCAAGCGAGGCTTGAATGGAATCCGTCATTTGCCCGGACAAAAGCAGAGAATTTTTCGAAAGCTCAAGAGTTTGTCGATTCCGAATGCCTGAGATACATGAATCCGCTCACGCCAAGGAGAACAGGTATGATGATTAAGTCAGCAACACTTGGAACTGTGATAGGTTCTGGATCCATTGAGTACCTGACACCTTACGCCCGCCGGCAGTATTACGAGCATAAGTCTAAAGCGAGATGGTTCGAAAAGATGAAGGCAAGCAACAAGGAGGCTATTCTGAAAGGAGCAGAGCAGATTGCAGGACGGTAAGAAACCGATTATCCAGAGTATCCGGGATTATGTTATGACGTACCCGGATATCGATGACCGGAAAATTAATATTGATTATCTTGGCAATGGAATGGAATATTCTATAGACCCAATTGGGGCAGATCCTATTTATAAAAGATATGTAGATGGGAGCTGCCTGAAACAATTCCAGTTCGCATTCACTTCGAAAGAAGCTTATGATGGTGACGCCAGAACAGGCATTGCCAACAGTGGTTTTTATCAGGATTTTGCGGAATGGACAGAACAGAACAATTTAGACGATATCCTCCCGGAGCTGGACGGGCACGATGCTATACGGGTAGACGTGTTGCAGTCCGGCTATTTATTTAGCACAGAGGAAGATCTGGGGCGGTATCAGATGATTTGCAGATTGATTTATAAGTAGGAGGTACAAAATGTCAGGAGCAGATACAAAAAAGAAATTAGTCGGAAGACACAAGAGAGTGGCATTTATGGACGTTGCCGGTGATGGAAAGACATATACCAGAATGACAGGATTCACGTCCATGTCTGAGAGTAAGAACGCTTCCGAGTACAGTCGCCATTATGTGGATGAAGAAAGTGAGAGAACAGATGTTGTGGGATATGCCCCATCAAACGATTATGAATTTGACCGCTATACCAATGATCTGGTACAGCAGAAAATTGCAGAAATCACAGATGATGAATTACTTGGCTCTGATGCACAGGTAAGCATCGTTTCGGTAGATCTTTTTGATATTAAGGCAGATACACCGAATACATGTGTTGCTAGAAAGCGTGATTGGAGCGTTGTTCCAGACAATTCAGGAGATGGAACTGATGCATTGATCTACAAAGGTAGCCTGAAAGCCAATGGTGAGAAAATCAAGGGTACCGCTACAACAACAGACAACTGGCAGACATGTACGTTTGCAGCGGATTAATAAAAAGATAGGAGGGTGAGCCGATGAGCCTTTTTAAATACGGAAATCTCGAAGCTGAGATTGATTTTACAGATGCGGATTTCCTGGACCGCATTGATGAAGCGAAGCAGAATTTGGAAGAAGACATGAAGGGAATCCCTAAGACTGGAAAAGCAGCAGATATTGTTCGCGCACAGTGTCAGTGTTTCTTCAATTTTTTTGACTATATTCTTGGAGAGGGAACACACGAAGAGATGTTCCAGGGTAGAACCAGCCTCAACATGTGCATAGATGCATCAGATATGATTGCTAAGTTCGAGGAAGAGGAGGTTGACAAGTTGAACAAAAAGTATGACAAATATACTGTTCAGCAGCACGGAAACAGACAGCAAAAGCGCAATTATAATAAGCAACAGGGAAAGAAGCACAATAAAGGAAATGTTAGTTATTATCCTAATGGTAATAGGTAGCATGCTATGAACATTCTGATTGATAAGTTCCCCGATACGGTATGTGTGAACGGACAAGACTATGAGGTCGAGACAGATTTTCGGGAATGGATACGATTCACGAAGTTAGTGGAAGACGAGGATGTCCCGTGGCAAATTAAGTGCCGGCTATTATTGCAGTGGTATACAGATGGAATTCCGGACGATTTGGAAGAGGCGATTGAGGCTCTAGGGGATTTTCTTACAATGAGGCAGGATGGCGAAGAATCCGATGAGCCAATGCTTCCACCAAAACAAGTATATTCTTTCGATGAGGATATGGTTTGGATTTACAGTGCATTTCGCGAAGCATACGGAATCGACCTGCAGTCTGTTCCGTATATGCATTGGTGGGAGTTTCAGACGCTGTTCATCGGACTTCCGGACAACACAGAAATCAAACAGCGCATTTTGTACCGGAACACAGACCTCCGGGATATCAAGGATAAGGACGAGCGCAAGAGAGTAAAGAAGATTCAAGAGGCAGTTGCTCTCAAGAAAAAGAAGCGCAGGAAAATGACAGATTATGAGATTGGAGATATGTTCGCGTGATGAAACATATGATTAAGATCCCGACAGAACGAAAATGGTACAGATGCCCTTATTGTGGTAAGAAGTTATTGATTTACGAGGATACAGCCAAATGTAGTGGAGTGTATCTAAACTGCCGGGAATGTAAAAGAGAAATAAATATTAAGATTTAAAAGCACATGTGAGCCGTTGAGCCGTGCTATCAGAAAGGATGATAGTATGGCAGACGGACGTTTGAATTTTGATACCAAGATAAATGAAAAAGGTTTTAATGAGGGCGTTAGCAAACTAAGCGCTCTCGGAAAAAGCGGACTATCCATAGTGTCTAAGGCAATGACTGGAGCTGTGGCAGCTGTAGGAACCGCTGCCGGCGTAATCATTAAGTCTTCACTTGGTGTTGTTGCGAATATGGAGCAACAGGTAGGCGGTGTCGAAACACTGTTCAAGGATAGTGCGGACACCGTAATCAAGAATGCTAACCGTGCATATAAAACAGCGCAGATATCTGCAAATGATTACATGTCTACAGTCACGAGCTTTTCTGCATCTTTGTTGCAGGGACTTGGTGGGGATACGGCTAAAGCAGCAGAGATTGCAGATATGGCGCTCATCGATATGGCAGATAATGCCAATAAGATGGGTACCAACATGCAAGATATCCAGAACGCCTATCAAGGATTCGCTAAGCAGAATTATACGATGCTCGACAACCTAAAGCTAGGTTATGGCGGTACTCAATCGGAAATGATTCGATTGATTAATGATTCTGGAATCCTCAACGAGAAGATAAGTGATTTGGACAATGTCACATTTGACCAGATGATCCAGGCAATTCATGTAATTCAGCAGAATCTTGGAATTACAGGCACGTCAGCAGAAGAGGCTGGAGAAACCATTGAAGGATCTGTTAATTCTGCTAAGGCAGCATGGGAGAATTTCCAAGGCGGAGTAATAACAAGTCAAGAGCTTGTAGAAACATTTGGAACAGCAACTCAGAATATTCTCAAGAATCTTGGCGAGATAGTCCCAAGACTGGGAAAAACTGGACTTGAAGTCGTTGGGGCAATTGCTGATAAAATTGGCGATTCCGTTCCAGCGGCGAAAGGTTTTGCTGATGCAGTTGGAAACATTACTGATAAGCTCGGCAGTATGGATACCGGACAACTTGCAAACCTTGGTAAGATGTCCGCAGTTCTGATTGGAGCTGTTCCTGCTTTTTCGCTGATTGGCAAGAGTGCCGGAACATTTTCTGATGTCCTCGGCGGATTAGGGGAGGTTAGCGGTGGAGTTACCGCTAAGTTTCAGAAGATTCCGGGAGGACTCAAGAGTCTTGGGACAAGTATGCAATCCGGGGCGAAGGTATTCCATAACATTAAGGATGCCATACTACTTCCGTTTGAAGATTTGTCTCCGAGTCTAACTAAGATATTTGGAAAAGTAAGTAGCTCCGTTAGTTCTGGCCCACTTGGTAAGCTTGTAAATGATTTCGCAGAAATTCCAAAAGGAATTGCAGCTTCATTTGGAAAAATCGGACCTGCTATTTCCGGAAAATTTCCAAAGATAACAGGCGTTGTTAAATCCATTGGAAGTAGTATATCAGGAACGTTTACGACCATAGCGAATGGGGCAAAGGAATTTGGTTCATTGCTAGGAGGGGCACTTAATTCGGTATTACCAAAGATATCCGGATTTGCAAATAAATTCATAGGCTATCTTGGAGTAGCAGGAGATGCATTTGCACCAGTCTTATCAAAAGCAGCAAGTTTCGTTCCTCAGTTATTGGAATTTATGAATATAGCAGCGGTAGTTGCTCTTGTAGCCGTGGGGCTTGGCTTATTATACAGCCAGTTCGGTACACAGATAGACCAGATACTGCTTATGATGCAGACTAAGGGACCAGAGGTTATCACCAATTTCTGTAATGGAATTGTAGCAGCATTACCGAATTTGATTGCGCAAGGCGCTACGATGCTGAATAACCTCATGCTTGCGATTACAGCAAATCTACCGACAATTATTCAAGGTGGTATTGCAATTGTATCTACTCTGATCACAGGCATTGCGCAGCAGTTACCTACATTGATTCCAACAGCGCTCATGATGATTGTGACGTTGGTCAGTTCCTTACTGTCTAACATTGGACAATTGGTAGACGCAGGCATTAACCTATTGGTGGGACTGGCTCAGGGAGTTGTGAATGCACTTCCACAGCTAATTAATAAGGCACCGACGATTATCGGGCAGTTAGCAACGGCAATTATTTCCAATCTGCCGAAGATATTACTGGCTGGAATTAAGATCATAACAATTCTGGGAACCGGACTTATCCAGGCAGTGCCACAGTTGATCAGCAAGATTCCATCCATTATCAGCCAAGTAAAGAACGCATTTACAAGTGTTGACTGGGGTGGTGTTGGAAGGAACATTATCAGTGGAATAGCAAACGGCCTCAAGGGTGCCGCAGGAGCAATTGTAGAAGCTGCCAAAGGTGCAGCGGAAAGCGCACTGAATGCGGCCAAGAATTTCCTTGGTATCCATTCCCCGTCACGTGTATTCCGTGATCAGGTTGGAAAGATGATGGCTCTTGGAATGGGAATCGGATTTGAGCGGAATATTCCAGTCAAGTCCATGAGTACCGGAGTTCAGAGGGCAGTAGCTGGATTACAGAAATCCGTAGACATTGCACTGTCTGCAAGAACTTCTGATAAGACTGTAGGAGGTGTGAAGAGTATGCCGGGATTCGATAATAATGATATTGATTATGACAGGCTGGAAAAAATCCAAATGAAAGCAGCGGATAAGCTTGCGAAACGTCCGATATTCCTTGATACGAAACGGATAGACACACCATTACCGGAAGGAGCGGTACCTGTATGGTAAAAGCATATTATAAAAATAGTAAAGGAGAGGTGCTTTGGTTGACCAGGGCGCCTTTTCGTACAATCGATGCAGACTGGTTTGACAGTACGTGGAAAGAGAGCGACAGCGGATATGAGAAAACTGTGACACTGGATGTATTTGGAAAGAGAGAAGAGTTCATACAGAACATGGAGACACTGTATAAAATCATTTCTGTTGATGCTGAAACGGGCAATTACGGACGTTTGTATGTCAATGATACATTTCTTCCGTGTCAGATTTATACAACCAAGAAAACAGGATGGAAAGGGTATGTGTATACCGAAGTAGAGCTTACCTTCCTTGCTCCGGAATTGTCCTGGATCACAATCCTGGATAAAAGATTTTATCCACAGATTAAGCCAGCGCCAGACAGTGGGTTGGATTTTTCAGCAGACATTCCATTTGATTTTACAAATGAGAAACGCGGATCCAGTTCATTTGAAATCAATCATATTATTCCGTCGGATTTTGAGATGATTGTTTACGGTCCATGCATCAATCCGAAGGTGCTTATTAATGGATATCCATATGAAATCTTAACCACGTTAGAAAGTAATGAATATCTGATTCTTAATACCGCAGAACAGACGATTACGAAGTATCTGTCTAATGGCACGACAGATAACCTGTTTAACGTAAGAGGATATGATTATTCAGTTTTTGAAAAGATTCCACCGGGGCTTATAAATGTGAACTGGAGCGGAGACTTTGGAATAGATCTATATGTTTTTCTGAAGCGGAAGGAGGCAGCATGGTAATACTGGCTACCAAAGAGCGGGAGCTCGGGACAGCACCGCTGAAAAAAGCAAATTGTTCCTTTGATGTGAATGGAAATAAGATATTTTCGGTAAAGATTGCCAGGTGTTATTGGACAGATGAAATGACATTCGGGAATATGGTATATATTCCAGATACAGAGTTTGGTGGAATTATTGGAAAGGTTCTTACCAGCACGACATTGGATTATGTAGAACTGAAAGGGTATACGTGGCGGGGAAGATTGGAGCAAAAGATCATATCTCCGCCAGCTGGAAGTGATTACAAGATTGTGTCTGGAGAATTAAATGCAGTGCTTAAGTCGCTTATTGAACCGGAATATGACGGACTTTTTATTGTGTCAAGCAAGGATACGGGAATATCGGTCAATAATTATCAATTCGACAGATACTGTACTCTGCTAGATGGCGTCACAAAGATGCTGAAAAGTAAAGGTTGCAGGCTTGATATCCAACACAGGAGAGAACAAGGCGTTCCAGGATATGTGCTTATCAGAGCAGTTCCAATTGAAGATTATTCTGATCAAATCGAACTGTCCAAGGATTGTGGGTTGAATTACACAATGGAAGACATCCGGGATGGAGTGAATCATTTGATTGTAACCGGCAAGGGAGAATTGCAAGACAGAAATGTCTTCCACTTGTATGTCTGGCCAGATGGAACTATTAAGAAGATGCAATATTATAAAGGGCTGGACGAGATATCTCAAGTGTACGAAAATACATCAACTGAGACAGATCAACTGGAAGAACAATCAGTTAAAAAATTGCAGGAGATTATGAGTAAAAAGATATTTGGTATGGATGTTGAGAAACTTGGAATTGATGTGCGTATTGGAGATGTGGTAGGCGGCCGTGATTATCTGACCGGTATGTACGGAGCAAAGCCAGTTGAAAATATCATTTGCAGTATTACGGCCGGAATTGTGTCAAAAGAATATGAATTGGAAGGAGAAAATGATAATGGAAATAGTTAGCGGAAGAACCGGAAAACCTCATGTGACGAGTCAACAGTTTCGCCAACTTATAGAGGGGACCGTGGGACAAGAGAGCTGCATATTGACATCTGGAGAAAATTTAGAACCAGAGCTTGCATCTAATAATTCCTTGAAAATACGTAGCGGAATGTTAGCTCATCATGGAAACATTTCCAGCGTGAAGATTGGAACATATGACGCGGTGAACCTTAGCAATGGCAGCCAGGGAATGAAGCGTATCGACCTTGTTGTGTGTCGGTACACCAGAAATGCTGAAACAGAAGTTGAAAACTGCAATTGGGTTGTGATTGCGGGAACACCTGTTTCGTCAAATCCTGTAGCGCCAACGTATACAGTTGGAAATTTACAGAAGGGCGACCTTGTAGATGACTGCCCGGTATTCGAGGTCCATTATGATGGGATTAATGTGACAGAGGTAAAAAAAATACTATCTGTAGCACCGAATCTTACTGAATTAAATAGCAATATGAAAGTAAAGTGCTTTCGTAAAACCGTACCATCAGAGACGAATATCCTCGTTGATTTCTCAAATGAAGTCGCTGCTTTGATGACACAAGGTAATAAAATTGTAGACTGCATCTGTGGAGCAACAACTAATTCTAATAATGCCTTGGTCTACGGAAAAACCGCTATTCAAGCCACTTCGGATTGGACATATGTCTATGCTAGAGTCAATCAGAATTACTATGACGGACTTGGAGGCACTACGACCGTCACTTTGTTAGCTATTTACGAGTAAATCAAATCGGCAGGCACACCGCAGACCACTGACGGTTCCAGCTCATGCCAAAGGAACTATATAAGTTTTGCCTTGAAAAACTGTATGAGCTACCTTTTTTTAACCCAGAAAAACCGCTCTTTGCATTTAATGGGATGTATACATTGTTGTTTCCAGAGCATGCGCCAGTATGAACGAACATTTCTTGTAATATGCTTTGATCGTTTTTGATTTTAAACTCAAGGAATTCTCCATTCATGCCCCAACCTGCGCACGAAAAAGAAACGATTGCAATACAGTCAAACGGAGCTACGAATGATATAAAGTCACTATCAGAGGATTTAAAAACCTTTGGACTTTTGCTATTTTATTAAGCAACGAATTGTTGCATCATATGAATTTCCTACATGCTACCATAAAGCAAAAAGGAGATTGATATGGAGCAACGAATCATGGAAGTGTTAAGGAGAATGCAACCAGTCTTGGAGGACGAGGAACTCCGGGAGCTTAAGAATGTGCTGCACATGGTATTCGCTGGGTGCGACATCGCACAAAAGACAGAGGTACAATGCGTGGATGATTCCTGGAGGATTGACCTGGAAGATTACTTAATGTCTAAGGCATTGGAGGGCAAGAGTACTGATACGGTTAATCGGTATCGATATGAGCTAACAAGATTGTTATCATACAACAATAAGGCAGTAGCAGATATTACAGACGGAGATATATCCAGATATATGCGAGCCTATAAGAGCATCCGGGAGGTGCAAAATAGCACGCTCAAAGGAGTGTGTGCAGTATACAGTAGCTTCTTCGTGTGGTTGCGTGATCATGATAGAATTCGGAAGAACCCGATGGTACTGGTGGAATCAATCAAGGTGGAGAAACGCGTCAAGCGTCCATTCACAGATACGGAACGTGAGCAGTTGCTTAGAAGCTGTGCAACTATCCGGGACAAGGCTATGATGGAATTCTTATATTCCACGGCGGTCAGAGTGTCGGAGCTTGCAAGCCTTAATAGAGATGATATTCGTTGGAGCAGTAAGGATTTAATTGTATACGGAAAAGGCGGAAAAGAAAGGACGGTGTACCTAAATGAACGCACGAACATGTATCTGCAGGAATACCTGCAGAGCAGAACCGATAATAATCCGGCATTATTTGTAGGACTTAAGAGTCCACACAATCGGCTATCGAAGGCTGGAATAGAAGATATGATAAGACGTACCGGAGAACGTGCAAGAGTCGAAAAGGCTCATCCACACAGATTTCGAGGTACGTCCATTACTAATGCCATTAACAGAGGCATGCCGTTACAGGAAGCTTCTATCATGGCAGGACACGCTAAAACTGAGACGACAATGCTCTACTGCAGCGTTGATCAGGAGAGCGTGAAATATCACCACAAGAAATATTTAAGCGCATAGCTTTTTTACCACAATTCACACTCACTTCACACTCGGCAATGGTCGGGTGCTTTTGTTATGCGCTTTTATATATGTAACTTTATTAATAGTAGGAAGGAGTGATTCTTAGTTAAATAGCAAAATAGTATCACTCGCTGAGTGGAAACAATCCTTCCTTGGGAAGTGTGTTTACAGATTACAGTTCGGAAATTCCAATAACGGGATTATACAAACAAATCAACTATCAATTCCTTGGAGACCAGAAGAGGTTACCGTAGAATTGTTTGGACTCAATATACAAGGCGCTGGAGCTGTGCCAATCGATTACAAAGTAGCTTATCTTTCTGAACAAGGTGGACTATATGTATATTGCTCAACACCTGGCGCATCTGGTGTAAATTTACTTCCTTGGCAAGTTGTTGATGCAACTATTTTGATACAGCGCAAATAGTTATAATGGGTACGAAACCGTAAAACCAGCTTCTACGAACGAATCGCCAGCCACAAGACATATCTGTCCGTTTGGCTTGATCTCAATGGAAGCACCATGACGTTGCGAGCTTCCATTTGCTGTCCAAGCTTGAGACTTAATTGTATTTTTCGGATATATTGAACTAGGAAGCTTTGCAACTAAAAAGGATATACCCGGTGCTCCACCACTTACAACGCAATGATAATCAATATGTATAATGCCAGATTTCTTTGTAATATGATATGTGGGATTCGTCCAAGATAAAGAATCGAAGTTATAACTTGTTTTGCTATTTAACTAAGAATCACTCCGGAAAGGAGTAACAATTGAAGATTATATTCAATGATGCATCAGAACTGACAATCCAGTCGGCATCGATCCGTGCATATGGAAACCTTCTAATTAAGACCATATCGGCAACGGAAGAAGAACTGAGATCCATGTTCCAAGACGAGTTCAAAACCAAGAAGATGACCGTGACAGAACGGGAGTCCACCATTGCAGAATACGAGAATTACACGGACTTAAATGCCATAGTAAAATATACGGCTGGAATCTTGGGCGTAGTGATGTATCGGGAAAAAGAATCACCAATGGATCGTATTGATGCACTGGAAGAGCATGTGGGCAATCTAACGGAAGCCAATAAAAGCCGAGAGGCTGAAAGTGCAGAGCTTATCGCTACCGTGGACAGTATCCTCACAGACGTGCTGCCGGCACTGCTCGGTGATGGCACAGAAGAAACTCAGTAAGAAAGGAAAAAGAAAGGATGAATGATATGACTACATTTATTGCAAGCAGAATTATAGAAGAAGCAGAGAAAAGCGTTGAGGCAGGACAGAAGAAATACCGTGCATATTTTGTAAAAACGCGATTATACAAGAGATGGAAAGATAATGTTGATACCATTTTAAAAACCGATGGGTATGAAGATGTAATTGTAGAGGCATAAGGAGAAAAGAAAAATGGCAGTTAAAACAGTACAGTATGTATTTAATGGGCAGACATATGATCTGACGTTTGATGCATCTACAGGAGAGTATAAAGCAACAGTCCCGGCGCCTAGCAAATCCAGTTACTCACAAGATGGTCATAAATATGGGGGCTCTGTAATAGCTACAGATGATGCCGGAAACTCAACTACAATAAATCAAAGTGATGCTACTTTCGGAGCAAATCTGTTACTTCGCGTCCTTGAAAAAGTTGCGCCAACACTTGCTTTCACTTACCCGACAGCTGGTGCTTACATTACCAATGCAACACCGGTTATTAAATTCAAGGTGACAGATAATGACTCTGGGATAAATCCAGATACAATCGTTATCAAAGTTGATGGCGCAAAAGTTACAACTGCATTCACAAAAACAGAAGTCACAGATGGTTACGAATGCTCCTACACGCCGGGAACAGCACTGGCAGATGGCGCTCACACCGTATCTATTGAAGCATCCGACTATGATGGAAATGCAGCAAGCGCTAAGACGGTTTCATTCACTGTTGATACAATTCCACCGACACTTACTCTTACAAATCCAGCAGATGAACTTATCACAAATAAGACAGCTCTGGTTGTATCTGGTAAAACAGACGATGTTACATCTAAACCTGTCACAGTTACAGTCAATGGCGCATCCGTTACAGTTAATTCTGATGGTTCATTCAGCAAGGAAATTACTCTTGTTAATGGTTCCAATACAATTACTGTTGTTGCAACGGATAAGGCTGGCAAGACTACAACTGTAACACGTAAGGTTACTCTTGATACTGGCGCACCGGTATTCGAGAAAGTTACTCTTACTCCTAACCCAGTTGGCTGTGGTAAGACGTTCATTATCTCTGTTAAGGTGACAGACTAGGAGCTATTTTTATGGTTACGAAAGTAATCGGTAAGGTCGATGGAAAAGAAGTTGTCTTTGAGCGTGCAGAGGGGGACTTGTGGAATACCACAGTCCCTCTTGATTTAGATGGAATGTATGTGGTTGAAGTCACAGCTTATGACGATGCAGAAAACGTAGCGTTTTGTACAAAGATACTGTTGATTGTGGATCCAACTACGCTATGCGCGCAGCTTGTCGCGTTTGATTATTTTGCCGAAGTCGTTCCGGAAGAATATGATGCCATCATGCAAAATGATGATTTTCAAGTAGAGGCAGTGTATCCGTGTCATCATGGAAGGGGGTGTTGCTGTGAATAAGGTAAAATTCATTCTAGGAGAAGATAAGCACGTAAAACTTCTGATCAGAAGTCCCAACGATGAACCATTCACGATATTAAGCGCCCATTACAGTCTTCTCAGGTACGGGGAAGCGGAAGCGAGCGGAGAGTGTGAGATAGATGGTCATTATCTTGACGTGAAAATCTCGCCACAGAACAAGGCATGCTATGTGTTGGAAATCACATACGTGGTTGGTGATTCGACGAGAAAGGCAAGGATAGAAGTGGAGGTAATCTGATGCTTGAAATTACAAATGTGAAGTTAAGCAAGAACACGGTGAATACTGGAGAAAAATATGTTATTTCCGTGGATATTAATGAGATAATAGATTATCCTTACGACTATCCTTATGACTTTCCTGTATCGTGCACAAGAAAAGCAGAGCCTAAAAAGTAGGTGAACACATGGAAATTAGAGCAAGACCCTAGAGGTCTTTTTATTTTACGCAAAATTTAAGAATCGAGGTACATAGAGTGTATGTAGACGTAAACACAATCATTATGGCCGGAAGTCTTTTGACAGCCGTAGTGGTTATTTTTTCTGCTATTTTTGCGGTGTACAAGTGGTACTTAAAGCAGAATCAGCAGGACGTAGAAATTGAAAGAGTAAAGTCAGAACAATGCTTGCTGACTTATGGAATTCTCGCTTGCTTGAAAGGACTTAAGGAGCAGGGGTGTAATGGTCCAGTAACTGAGGCAATAGACAAGATTGAGAAGCATATAAATAAGCAAGCGCATGATCAGGAGGATTAGGTATGGATATCACAACATTAGGAACAGTAGTAGGAATCGTAGCAATCTGCTACGTGATTGGACTTGGCTGTAAGGCTTATGAGAAAATTCCGGACAAATGGATTCCGGTCATCATGGCTATATGTGGCGGAGCTCTGGGCGTTGCCGGACTCTACACGATGCCGGACTTTCCGGCCGGAGATGTGATTAATGCAATTGCGGTTGGAATGGCGAGTGGGTTGGCAGCGACCGGAGTAAATCAGTTGTATAAACAGCAGTGTAAGTAGAGGGCGAGTAATCGTCCTCTTATTGATAGGAGTGATATTATGGCAGTAAGAATTGGAAGCGCACGTATTAATGAGAAGGGCACCACCACCGGAGGAAAAGCCGGAGATCAGACCGGTGGAGAAGTGTCTATACAGAATTACTATCTGCACAGAAAAGGTTGGTACGTAGCAAGACCGAAAGATCCAACTGTAGCAGAGAAGATTGCACAGGCAATGGAAGCAGCGTGCAACAATAATTACATCGGTTATTGCCAGGCACACAGAGACAGCCTTAGAAAGATTGCGGTTAAGTATAACTATAATCTCAGCAAGGTCAATGTTGATGTGGAGGCAGATTGCTCTGCACTGGTCAGAGTATGTTGCTTATATGCCGGAATACAAGTTGGAGATTTTAACACAGCGTCAGAGCTGGAAACCTTGCGAAAGACAGGAGCGTTCGAAATCCTGAAAGATGATAAGCGCTGCAAGGAAAGTACATATCTGAGACGAGGGGATATTCTTGCTACACACACCAAGGGACATACAGTTGTAGTCCTGGACAATGGATCTGGAGTGACTTCCGCTTCAAAGAGCACCGGAGCTTATGTCGTCGGACAAGTCTATACAACACAGGTGGACGACCTGAGCGTCCGAACCGGTCCGGGAACCAATAATCCGGAAAAATCTTATGCGGAGTTATCCAGTAATGCACAGCAACACGCGCACGATAACGGGAGACTCAAGAAAGGCACGCGCGTAACCTGCAAGGACGTCCGCAAAGTCGATAGTGACATCTGGATTAAGATTCCATCTGGCTGGATTGCTGCATATTATGGTGGAAAGAAGTATGTAGGATAGTGTATAATCTGACATATATATAATAGGTAGAAACATCTTTATACGTCCTTACAAAATGGTCATCCAGTTTGGACATTGAACCTGTCTTCCATCGCAATACTGTGTAAGTATCGGCTGTCTTACATTTGGTCTTGCAAGATAGTCGGCAAATAATTCATCTACGATGATTGAAATAGAATCGTAAATATTCCGTTCAGGAATCCACTTGTGGTCAAATGCAGTGGAAGATGTAATAGTAAAATCATAGCCCTGGTTCCGGTACCATTCTGTATAGACCCGATTTAATGTAAAGGACATAATTGCCAGTACATTTGCGCGAATCGTATTGGTGGGCCAGGTTGCATAGATTTCACTGGATGCCACATTTTTGATGTAATCTTTGTAATGGACATAATAATTTTTAGCGGTGGAGTCTCTCGGACTTCCATCATGAACAACGATGTATTCGGGAATAACGACCCGGCTTAAGACAATTTCACCGCTTTCGGTTAATGGTTTGATTTCTTCCTCCGGTATTTTCGCCGGGTAATTTCCATATAATGTATGTGCAGGTATCACATAAATAGAATTTTGATTTGTATCAGGAATGAGCGGACGCATGGAAATATTCTGGATAGCTGTGACTGAGGATAGAATCTCAGCACCTGCAATCTGGATAGATTCATAACCTGCTGCTTCCACAGAAATTGTATATTCAGAATAGGGCTGCAATTCGTTTGTTTCATCTAAGCTGTATTCAATTGGAGGTGCAGGAAGATTAATGGTGTCGGTCTGACCGGAAGAATCTGTAGTCAACTCTTCCAATGTCTCATCAGGGACTCCAGTGTATGAAATCGAAATACGTGCATTTTCAATAGGATGTGCATGAATCCTGGAAGTCAGATTTATTTTCAACTGCCCCCAATCCGGCGTGTCGGTTATATGAAAAATGCTCATAATAAAAAATACCTCATAGAAACTAGATTACTTTTATTGTATGATAGAGAAAGAAAGTGTGTGAGATGTGAAGAAAGGATTATAGATGGAAAAAAAGAAGAAAAGAAGACGCCATAGAGGTTTGGGGTTCCTGATTTTAGTAATGGGAGTTTTGATTGTCTGTGGAGTATATCAATACAGGGAATATGGCAATATAAAAGATGTCATGCTGAAATTAATTGGTCAGGATCCGGTGATATATCAGCATGTTTCAGAAGAAATCGGAGAAATGGATGGTAAATTTTATTATCAGCAACTAAGTGAAGAAGAGCAGACAGTGTATCAGGAGCTTTTGCAGGGGCTTTTGGAACATGTAGAGCAAATTCATGTGCACAGCCAGAAGCCGGAACGTGTTAATGAACTTCTTGTTTATGTGTTGAATGATTATCCAGAGATTTTCTGGAGCGATGGGACAGCTTCTTCCACAGCCTATTCTGGACTTCAGAATTATACGTCTGTGATGCCGGGATATTTGTATACGAAAGAAGAATGTGAGAAAAAGAAGACACAGATTGACATGGAGGTGTCGGAGTGTCTGTCCGGTATCAGTGAAAATGCTTCGGATTATGAGAAGATTCTTTATGATTATGAGTATATTGTGAATCAGGTGGATTATGATGAAGCAGCAGAAGATAACCAAAATATTTGCAGTGTATTTATTGGAAAAAAGTCAGTGTGTGCCGGTTATTCTAAAGCAATGCAGTATCTCATGGAGAAGCAGGGGCTGTTCTGCACTTATGTTACTGGGGAGGTGACAGAATCTTTCAGTGATGGTGATGGCCATAAGATCCCTCATGCATGGAATTTGGTGAAATGTGACGGCGATTATTATTATGTGGATGTGACGTGGGGAGATCCGATTTTCCAGGAGTCGGAAGAGGAGGCTGAAAATGTAATGGATGACGAAATTCGTGACAATATCAGCTACGATTATATGCTTTGTGATGATGATGAGTTGTTTCGGACTCATACGCCGGATTTGGAAGTAGAACTTCCAGATTGTACGAAGATGGATTTGAATTATTATGTAGTTAATGGAATGTATTATACAGAATATGATGGTCAGACGGCGCTTAAAGCAATGAACCAGGTGATTTCGGCGAGAGAGACGAAAGTTGTACTGAAATATTCCGATGAATCAGTTTATAAAACTGCAAAAGAAGACATTTTAAATAACGAGGTGAAGCGTGCTGCACAGAATCTGGCGCAGTGGTATCATTTGACAGAAGTATCCTACAGTTACATAGATGACAAAAAAATGAATAAAATTACAATTTTCTGGAAATATTCTTAAAAAAAGAATTGAAATATATCCCATCCTAAATGCTAAAAATATCAACCGGATTTTAAACGAAAAAGTATGGATAAAACCAATATAACAGGCATATTGACGAAAAAAACAATTTTTTGACGTAAAATAAAATACATTAAAATTGGCAATTATTTTAATGGTTTTTGTCGAAAGTAGATAAAAAACTGTTAAAAAATACTTTTTTTTGGGTTGAAAAAGGAGAATAAGTATAGTATACTTTTAACAATTTGGGAAGCTTTAGAGCAGACTAGAAGTAACAGAAAGGATAAGGGTGAATATATGAAAGCATTTCTAATTCTAGAAGACGGGACAGTCTTTGAGGGAAAAAGTATCGGGACGACGAGGGATATGATCAGTGAGATTGTTTTTAATACGTCAATGACCGGTTATCTGGAGGTGCTGACAGACCCTTCATATGCCGGACAGGCCGTTGTGATGACTTATCCACTGATAGGAAACTATGGAATCACACCAGATATGGAGTCAAAGAAAGCATGGCCGGACGGATATATTGTAAGAGAATTATCCAGAATGCCAAGTAATTTTAGATGCAACGGTACAATTCAGGATTTCCTTGCTGCACAGGACATTCCAGGAATTGAAGGCGTGGATACAAGAGCATTGACGAAGATTCTCAGGGAAAAGGGAACCATGAATGGTATGATTACTACAAATGAGAATTATAATTTAGATGAAATCATTCCAAAACTTAAGGCGTACACCGTTGGAGATGTTGTATCAAAGGTGACCTGCGACGAGAAACATGTTCTTCCAGGAGAAAAATTTAAAGTGGCACTTATGGATTTTGGAGCAAAGAATAATATTTCAAAATCTTTAATTCAAAGAGGCTGTGAAGTGACTGTCTATCCGGCAGACACAAAAGCAGAAGAAATCATAAAATCTAATCCGGACGGAATCATGTTATCCAATGGTCCTGGAGATCCGGAAACTTGTGTTTCTATTATAGAAGAGATCCGAAAATTATCAGAGACAGACATTCCAATATTTGCAATTTGTCTGGGACATCAGTTGATGGCTCTTGCATATGGTGCAAAGACATATAAATTAAAATATGGTCACAGAGGTGGCAATCACCCTGTAAAAGATCTGTCTACGGGACGCGTTTATATTTCCTCGCAGAATCACGGATATGCGGTTGATTATAATACTATGGATAAGAATGTTGCAGAAGAAGCATTTATCAATGTCAATGATGGAACAAACGAAGGATTGGATTACATAGGCAAGAAGATATACACTGTACAGTTCCACCCGGAAGCATGCCCGGGGCCACAGGATTCTACATTCCTGTTTGACAGATTTATTGAGATGATGAAGGGGGACAAATAAGATGCCAAGAAATAAAGAAATTAAGAAAGTGCTTGTAATTGGATCTGGTCCTATCGTCATTGGTCAGGCAGCAGAGTTTGACTATGCGGGTACACAGGCATGTCGTTCTTTGAAAGAAGAAGGACTGGAAGTTGTGCTGTTGAATTCAAATCCTGCGACTATTATGACGGACAAGGATATTGCTGATAAAGTATACATAGAGCCATTGACGGTAGAAGTTGTTGAACAGCTTATTATGAAAGAGAAGCCAGACAGTGTCCTGCCGACTCTGGGAGGACAGGCAGCGCTGAATCTTGCTATGGAATTGGAAGAGCGGGGGTTTTTCAAAGAACATAATGTCCGCTTGATCGGAACAACAGCTCAGACAATTAAGAAGGCAGAGGATCGTCTGGAATTTAAATCAACAATGGAAAAAATTGGCGAACCATGTGCAGCATCACTTGTAGTTGAGAGCGTAGAGGACGGAATCGAATTTGCAGAAAAGATTGGATATCCGGTCGTTCTTCGTCCGGCATACACTCTTGGCGGAAGCGGTGGTGGAATTGCGCATGACAGACGTCAGCTTGTAGAGATTCTTGAAAATGGACTTCGCCTTTCCCGTGTGGGTCAGGTACTTGTTGAACGTTGTATCGCAGGATGGAAAGAGATTGAATATGAGGTAATGCGTGATGCAGCAGGAAATTGTATCACGGTTTGTAATATGGAAAATATTGATCCGGTTGGTGTACATACCGGAGACAGTATTGTTGTAGCACCGTCTCAGACGCTGGGCGATAAAGAATATCAGATGCTCCGTACATCAGCCCTCAATATCATTAGTGAGCTTAATATTACAGGAGGCTGCAACGTACAGTATGCCCTGAATCCGGAATCATTTGAATATTGTGTTATTGAAGTAAATCCACGTGTCAGCCGTTCTTCTGCGCTTGCATCGAAAGCTACGGGTTATCCAATCGCAAAGGTAGCAGCAAAGATTGCGCTTGGATATACACTTGACGAGATTAAAAATGCAGTTACAAAGAAGACATATGCAAGTTTTGAACCGATGCTTGATTATTGTGTTGTTAAGATCCCGAGACTTCCATTTGATAAATTTATCAGTGCAAAACGGACACTGACTACACAGATGAAGGCGACCGGAGAGGTCATGAGTATTTGTGATAATTTTGAGGGAGCGCTTATGAAAGCAATCCGATCTCTGGAACAGCATGTGGACAGTCTTATGTCCTATGATTTCAGTCATCTTTCCAGAGAAGAACTGATGAACGCATTGGACGTAGTAGACGATCAGAGAATCTGGAAGATTGCAGAAGCAGTTAGAAGAGGAATTCCTTATACAGAAATACATAAGATTACAAAGATTGATATTTGGTTTATCGATAAGATTGCAAACCTGGTAGAGATGGAGCAGTCTCTGCGTGCATGCGCGCCAAGAGTAGCGTCCGGACGTGGTGGAATTGGAAAGGAATTATTAAAAGAAGCAAAACGCCTGGAGTTCCCGGACGAGGTTATCGCAAGACTGACAGGTCTTACAGAAAGACAGGTGCATGATCTTAGAATGGTATACGGTATTACCGCATCTTACAAAATGGTAGATACCTGTGCCGCTGAGTTTGCGGCAGAAACACCGTATTATTACTCTGTATTTGGAAGTGAAAATGAAGTAGAAGAGACTTCCGGTAAGAAAAAGGTTCTTGTCCTTGGTTCTGGCCCAATCCGTATCGGACAGGGAATCGAGTTCGATTTCTGTTCCGTACACTGTACATGGGCATTTGCAAAAGAGGGATACGAGACAATTATTATCAATAATAACCCGGAGACAGTCAGCACGGACTTCGATATTGCCGATAAGCTTTATTTCGAGCCGCTGACACCGGAAGATGTAGAGAGCATTGTAGACCTGGAGAAACCGGACGGAGCAGTTGTTCAGTTCGGTGGTCAGACAGCAATTAAATTGACAGAAGCATTGATGAAAATGGGAGTGCCGATTCTTGGTACAAAGGCAGAAGATGTAGATGCAGCCGAAGATCGCGAATTATTTGATGAAATTCTGGAAAAATGCCAGATTCCAAGACCGACTGGTGGAACTGTATTTACAGCTGAGGAGGCAAAGACTGTTGCGAACAGACTCGGCTATCCAGTACTGGTAAGACCGTCCTATGTGCTTGGCGGACAAGGTATGCAGATTGCTATTAACGATAATGATATCGAGGAATTTATCGGAATCATCAATCAGATTGCGCAGGATCACCCGATTCTGGTAGACAAATATTTACAAGGAAAAGAGATTGAGGTCGATGCCGTATGTGACGGAGAAGATATCCTGATTCCAGGTATCATGGAGCATATTGAGCGTGCGGGTATCCATTCCGGAGATAGTATCTCTGTATATCCTGCAAAGAGTATTTCTGATAAGACAAAACGTACTATTGAAGAATATACAAGACGACTTGCAAAATCCCTGCATGTCATCGGACTGATTAATATTCAGTTCATTGTGTGTGGTGAAGAGGTCTATGTTATCGAGGTAAACCCAAGATCCAGCCGTACGGTACCATACATTAGTAAAGTAACTGGAATTCCAATTGTTCCACTGGCAACAAAAGTGATTATCGGTCACAAGATCAAAGAACTTGGATATACACCGGGACTCCAGCCGGAGGCAGATTACTATGCAGTTAAAATGCCGGTATTCTCTTTCGAGAAGATCCGTGATGCAGATATCAGCCTTGGACCAGAAATGAAGTCTACAGGAGAGTGCCTTGGAATTGCCAAGACATTTGACGAGGCGCTATATAAAGCATTCTTAGGTGCAGGAATCAAACTTCCGAAATTTAGCAATATGATTATGACTGTCCGTGATGAGGATAAGGATGAGGCTGTAGAAATCGGTAAACGTTTTGAAAAGATCGGATACAAGATTTTTGCGACAAAAGGAACAGCAGAAGCACTTACAGAAGCAGGTGTGAAAGCAATTGCAGTCAACAAGATTGAACAGAGCACACCGAACCTCATGGATCTGATCCTTGGACATAAGATAGATCTTGTTATTGATACTCCGCCACAGGGAGCAGAACACTCCAAAGACGGTTTCGTAATTCGAAGAAGTGCAATTGAGACGGGTGTCAATGTCCTGACAGCTATCGATACAGCAAAAGCACTGATCACCAGTCTGGAGAATACAGATATTCAGAAACTGACACTGGTGGACATTGCAAAGATTCAGGCAGTATAGGCATTCTTGAAAGTAGAAAATATCATGAGATGAGGGTGGTATTGAAAAAGGCAGCCATGGCGCACAAAATGTGTCGTGGCTGTCTTTTTATAAAGTAAAGCAATCTCTGAGAATGTAAGATAATTAAAGAGTGCGGTCAGTTTAGCGGTGTGTTATAATTGGAATCAGAAAATCAGTTATTTTAGAACATAATTGATAATATTATATAATGACTGGAAGAGGTACATGACATGGAAAAAAGAATTAGCGGAACAACGACATTATTAGCACTGATTGGTTCTCCGGTGGGACATTCCAGTTCTCCGGCAATGCACAATTACAGCTTTGAAAAATTAGGACTTGATTATGCCTACATGGCATTTGAGATAAAAGAAGACCAGGTAGGAGAATTTCTGGATGCGGCAAGACTTCTTAAAATCCGCGGTTTTAATGTGACGATGCCATGTAAGATGGAAGTTGCAAGACAGGTCGATGAGTTGTCTCCGGCAGCGCAGATCATGGGCGCTTCCAATACGGTAGTGAATGAAAATGGAAAACTAATTGGGCACAATACAGACGGAGTCGGATTTGTGAAAAATCTTGCAGAACACGGCGTTTCTGTAAAAGATAAGACAATTACACTTATGGGCGGTGGTGGAGCCGGAACTGCAATTTTTGTACAGCTTGCACTGGACGGAGCTTCCGAGATTCGTGTGTTTAACCGAAAGGGAGCAAACTTCGAAAAGCTTGAGAAGATTGCGAAGAAAATATTAGAATTTGCACCAGAGTGCAAGATACAGGTCTGTGATATGGCAGATAAAAAAGCATTGTATAAGAGTATTGGAGAGAGTGATATTCTTGTAAATGCAACAAATGTGGGCATGAAACCGAATGAGAAAGGGACGATGATCCAGGACACCTCTGTATATAGGGAAGATTTGGTCGTTGCGGAGATTATTTATAATCCGAAGGAGACACGTATGATGCGCGAGGCGAAAGAAGCCGGTGTGAAATGCGTGGTCGGTGGAAAAGGTATGCTCCTGTGGCAGGGGGCAGAGGCGTTTCATTTGTTTACAGGACAGGAAATGCCGGTGGAAGACGTGAAAGCAAAATTCTTTGCGGAGTAGAGAATAAAAGAAAGATTTATATCAGCTGGGAGATTTGGACTTAACACGGAACCTTAAATTTTTGTAAGATTTGAGGAGAACTATACACAAATCGAAAAAAATCAGTTACACTATTGCCAAACGGGTGACTTAGGAGGATGTATGTATAAAATCTTAATTATAGAAGACGACCGGACGATTGCAAATGTGCTGGCGGAGCATTTAAGAACATGGGATTATGAGGTGCATTGTGTGACGAATTTTAAGAATGTGATGGAAGATTTCCGGGAGTATGAGCCGCAGCTTGTGCTCCTGGATATTGCATTGCCATTGTTTAATGGGTTCCACTGGTGCCAGGAGATCCGCAAGATTTCAAAAGTACCGATTATCTTCTTATCATCGGCAAATGATAATATGAATATTGTTATGGCCATGAATATGGGCGGAGATGAATTTGTGGAGAAACCATTCGACCTTAGCGTAGTGACGGCGAAGGTGCAGGCGGTGCTTCGGCGAGCTTATGCATTCCGTGGGACGATGGACGTACTTGAGCATGCAGGAGTGATGCTAAATGTTAATGATGCGACAGTGATCTGTGGGAGTCAGTCGGTGGAGCTTACGAAAAATGAATTCCGGATTCTGAAGCTTCTGATGGAGAATTCAGGACGGATTGTTTCAAGGGAAAATCTGATTACGAGGTTGTGGGAGAGTGATGAGTTCATTGACGATAATACATTGACAGTGAATGTGGCGAGGCTTAGAAAGAAATTGGAAGAAATCGGAGCAGAAAATTGGATTCAAACGAAGAAAGGAATTGGGTATATTGTGGAATGATAAAGCTGCTGGGGAGTTTTTTGAAAGAAAAAAGAGGCGATATCTGCCTGTATATTGGATTCATTGGTGTGTTTTATGTCATTTTCAGCCTGAGCAACTTGCCAGTTGATGCGGTGAACTATGCATTTTTTCTTTCCGCAATCTGGCTGCTTGGATATGGAATTTTCAAATTTAACCAATATTATAAGAAGGGTGTGGCAGTCATTGAGGCAAAGCAGCGTTTGGAAGAGGTGACGGAAAATCTTCCGGCGACAAGGTCATATATCGAGTTAGAGTATCAGGCAATTATTCAAAATATGTATAAGAAAATGTCTGATCTGCAATCAGCGGAGCGGATTGGGCGCCAGGAAATGAAAGATTATTACAGTATGTGGGCGCATCAGATCAAGACACCGATTGCTGCCATGAAAGTGCTTGCGCAGGCAGCCGGCGACACGGAAGATGCCAGAACTTATGAGCTTTTGCAGGATATGCAGACAGAACTTTTTAAGACAGAACAGTATGTGGAAATGGTTCTGACTTATGTGCGTATGGAGGACATGTCGGGAGATCTTATGCTGAAGGAATATGCTTTGGACAATCTGGTAAAGCAGGCACTTAAGAAGTATTCCCGTATGTTTGCCATGCAGAAATTGGCATTACATTATGAAGCACTTCGGGTAACTGTTACGACAGATGAAAAATGGCTCGTTTTTGTACTGGAGCAGATTTTGTCCAATGCATTGAAATACACAGTCGAAGGAAGCATTTCTATTTATATGGAAGATGATTGGCTTGTAATTGAGGACACAGGCATCGGTATATGCTCAGAAGACTTGCCGCGTATTTTCGAAAAGGGATTCACCGGGTATAATGGAAGAAGTGATAAGAAATCTACAGGCATCGGTCTTTACTTATGTAAGCAGATTATAGAGAAGCTCCGTTGCCAGATCCGAGTAGAATCTAAGCTGGGGAAAGGAACTCGGGTATTACTGCATTTGATGAAAGAAAAATTGCCTGTAGAGTAAATTGTGACAAGATTGTAAGACTAGCAAGGGGAAATGTAACCAAAATCAATGGAAATGCATTTCTTCTTTTTTTATAATTGATTGTGTAAAGAAGTTAAAAAAATCGTGTGAAAGACATGTCCGCAGGATTTTGAAAGCAGTTTTTATACAATGAAAAAAGAAGGAGAAATTGATATGGCGTTATTGGAAGTGAAAAATGTAAAGAAAATATATACGACTCGTTTTGGGGGCAATAAAGTAGAGGCACTTCGTGATGTGAATTTTTCAGTAGAGCCGGGAGAATATGTGGCAATCATGGGAGAGTCTGGTTCTGGTAAAAGTACCCTGTTAAATATTCTGGCACAGCTTGACTGCCCGACAAGTGGCAAGGTCATTTTAAAGGGAAGAGATTTAAGTACGATTAAGGAAAAGGAAATGTCTGCATTTCGTCGTCAGAATCTTGGATTTGTATTTCAGGATTTTCATTTGTTAGATACATTTACACTGAAAGATAACATTTTTCTGCCACTGGTTCTGTCCGGAAGAAGATATGAAGAAATGGAACAGCGCCTTGCGCCGATCGCGAGGCATCTTGGTATTGAAAAAATTCTGGAAAAATACCCGTACGAAGTGTCTGGTGGACAGAAGCAACGTGTGGCAGTGGCAAGAGCGCTGATTATCAAGCCGCAGATCGTTCTGGCAGATGAGCCGACCGGAGCACTGGATTCCAAGGCAGCGCAGGAACTTCTTCGCTTGTTTTCTTCTGTGAACCATGATGGACAGACAATTCTCATGGTCACTCACAGTGTGAAAGCTGCCAGTAGTGCAAATCGCGTGATGTTCATTAAAGATGGTGAGGTATTCCATCAGTTGTACCGTGGCAATCTGACTGATGAACAGATGTATCAGAAAATTTCCGATACACTGACTGTTCTCGAAGCAGGAGGTGAGCGCGTTGAGTAGCAAAATCTATGGAAAACTTGCAATCACCAATCTGAAAAACAATCGTAAGACGTATGTTCCATACATTTTAATGGCAGTACTTTCTGTTATGATGTACTACATTGTTGGTGGTATGGCACAGGGAAATAACGGGCTAAGTAAAGATGTGAAAATGATTATGGGCTATATGAATAGACTGCTGATGATCTTTTCTGTAATTTTTCTATTCTATACGAACAGTTTCCTGATTAAGCGAAGAAAGCGGGAAATCGGGATTTACAATATTCTTGGTATGGGAAAAGGACATATTGCAAAAATGCTTGCGATTGAGGCGGTGATTACTGCATTTATCAGTATTTTCGGTGGTATACTCTTAGGTATTGTATTTGGAAAGCTGATGTATCTTGTACTTGGAAAACTTTTACATTATGATATCAGTGTGAAATTTACGGTAGAGATTCCAGTGCTGGAGAAGACATTTGCATTTTTTATGGCAATTTTCGTATTGATTCTTCTTTATAATTTGCTTCAGATCCGCATCGTCAGTCCGGTAGAGCTTCTGCATGGGAGCAATCAAGGAGAGCGTGAGCCAAAGACAAAGTGGCTTCTGGCGATCGTGGGAGCGATTTTGCTTGGAACCGGATATTACATTGCACAAACGACCGGAAATCCACTGGATGCGATGACAAAATTTTTCTTCGCAGTTGTCTGCGTCGTGCTCGGAACTTATGGTCTGTTTATTGCAGGAAGTATCGCAGTCCTGAAAATGTTAAAGAAAAACAAAAAATATTATTACCAGGCAAAACATTTTACGGCAGTATCCGGCATGGTTTACCGCATGAAACAAAACGCAGTGGGGCTCGCAAACATTTGCATCTTAAGTACGATGGTACTGATTATGGTGTCCACTACCGTTTGCCTTTATGTGGGTATGAATGACATTATCAGCGCCAGATATCCACGAGAGTGCGAGGTGACCATTTACAGAACAAATGCACAGACAGAAGAAAAAGTGCATACGATCATTGAGGAAATTATAAGAAAAAATAATACGAAGGCTGAAAATGAACGTATTTATCATTCGGGAGCACTGACCGGTTATCTGGATGGAAATAAGATGATTCTGGATCCTGATAAATATTATTCAGACAAAACGTCAAGTTCAGTTGTGCTGATTCCACTTGCAGACTATAACCGTCTGGAAGAAAAAAATGAGACATTAAATGATGGAGAAGTACTTCTTTTCTCTACTCAGACAAAAAGTTACGGACAGAATGAAATTTATTTAGATGATACAAAATTTCATGTAAAAAAAGAATTGGACAAATCAAAATTAGATGAGAAAAATAACGATAAAGATATTCCAATTACTTACATGATTATGAAAGACGAAGAACAGATTCTGAATATTTTAAAACAGACTTATGAAAAAAGTACACAGAATGATGAAACAAAAGCAAGCCTGATGACAATGACTTATTATGAGGCTTTCGATATGAAAGGTTCCAGCGAATTAAAAAAGAACGTAGAACAACAAATCAGAACAGCACTGAGTGAGCAAGTTCCAGAAACTTTCTGCTCCTGTAGCGGAAGACAAATTAACAAAGACTCCTTTTACGAATTGTATGGCAGCCTCTTCTTCATGGGCATGTATCTCGGCTTCATGTTCCTCATGGTAACAGTACTCATTATTTACTACAAACAGATTTCCGAAGGTTACGACGACAAAGGCCGTTACAAGATTATGCAGCAAGTTGGCATGGATAAACAAGAAGTAAAAAAATCCATTCGAAGCCAGGTGCTAATGATCTTCTTCCTGCCACTTGTTATGGCAATCATTCATGTGGCAGCAGCCTTCAAAGTCATTACAAAACTACTGGCAATGTGTTACATGACAAACATCACATTATTTATTGAATGCACAATAGCAACAATTATAGTCTTTGCAGTGATTTATTGTATTGTATTTATGTTGACAGAACGAGAATATTATAGAATAGTAAAATAGTTTAGAAAAAGAAACAATTCAAAAAGGGACAGGTTAAAGTTCAATTGGGGACGGGGGTTTTTCAAAAAAACCCCGTCCCCAATTGAATTGTATTAGAATTGTTCCAACAATTTTAATAGATGTGTATTATCTTCTGGATTCATTATGCAGAACCGGATATATTCGCCATCTAAACTTTTGAATGATGAGCAGTCACGGATCATCATTCTTTCTTTTATGGCTGCCTCGAAAATATCAAATGAAGTTAAACTTTCTTTTAAGATGCGTACAAGTATGAAGTTGGCATAAGGCTTATATGCTTTGAAAGCCGGCATGTTTTGTATAGCCATGTACATGCGGTCGCGTTCGGAGCAGATAAGCTGTTTTGTTGTTTGTTGGTAGGTGTTGTCTTTGAACATGCGTTCACCGGCATAGGCTGCGACGCTGTTTAAGTTCCACGGGTTCTGGTGAATAAGCAGTGCTTCTAAAAATTCATGATTGCTTGTGATACCGTAGCCGAAGCGCAGTCCCGGTGCTGCGTAGAATTTGGATACACCGCGGATCACCATTACATTATCGAATTCATCAGTCAGTGAAATGGCAGTAATTTCCGCTATGTCTGGAGCAAATTCGACATAAGTTTCGTCGATCATGACGAAGATATTATGTTCGTTACAGAAGGTTAAAATATGTTTCATATCACGATTCTTAATTGCGGAGGATGTCGGGTTGTTCGGATTGCACAGAATCAGCAGGTCAACATCCTCTGCCATAGACGCGAAGAAGTCTTCCAAATCTAACTGGAAATTTAAATCTTCTTTCAAGTTATATTCGGTGATTGTGCCTCCAGTGAGGGCAAGCTCGCGTTCATACTCGGAATAAGTTGGTCCTACAACAAGAGCTTTTTTTGCCTGCCGCTGACTAATGAGCAGAGAAATTAACTCTGTTGATCCATTTCCTACAACAATATGTTCAGGGGAAATGTGACAGTATTCTCCGATAGTTTTCTTAAGTGAAGTGTAGTTCCGATCCGGGTAGGAGGAAATAATATCCAGATGCCCTGCCAGATCATTTTTTACAGATTCGGACAGTCCAAGAGGGTTCACGTTGGCACCGAATTTAATGATGCCGGGAATTTTGGATGCCGGAATGTGGTAATATGCAGCGATTTTTTCCAGATCACTGCCGTGAAATTCAGGTCTTTGATTCTTTTTATCCATAAATACTCTAAATACTCCTTTCATGGTATTGCCATTCAGGACAAAACAATGCTATAATTCATTATAGTATGTTTTCAGAAAAATGCAACGAAAGAAGCAGGTGTAGGACTTGAAAAACAAAATCCAGAAATTTTCGAAAGGGAACTTCCGGACCGGTCGTCCAGAAGTTATATTTGAAGAAACGAATCTGGTTCTGATAATCGGTGAAGGGGAAGTATACCGGGGGAGTTTCATAATTAAAAGTGAGAATGAACATGTGATACGGGGCTTAGTTTACCCGTCTTCTTTTCGTGTTAAGCTCAAGGATTCCGGATTTGAAGGAAATCCGGCAAGAGTGGAATTCACATATGATGGGCGTGGTTTAAAACCAGGACACGTAGAAGAAGGTAAATTCACAGTTGTATGTACCGGTGGAGAATATGAACTGTCATTTACGGCAATCATAGAGAAACCTTACGTGATGACCACCTATGGCAAGGTACAGAGTACAGATGATTTCAGAAAGCTGGCAGTAAAAGATTATTCTGAGGCGGCAAGACTATTCCGCTCCAGAGATTTTTATGCCATTTTAAAATATGAGAATGAACGTATCTTTTATCTCTATGATAATATGCGCAAATGGTCACTGGAAGAGCAGGCAATGGAAGAATTTCTTGTAGGAATTAAGCAGAAGGAATGTATTTTCCTGACACTTCCTGGAGAAGGAATGCTCTTTGAGGATATTTTGGAGTCTACAAAAGGTGTTGTGACTCTGATGAAAAATACATGGGGTTATGTGCCAATCCACATTGAGACGGAAGGGCGTTTCTTAAAGGTGTCCAGACAGGAGATTTCTACAGAAGATTTTGTAGGTAACAACTATGAAGTTGAATACTTTGTACGCCCGGAATTCCTTCATGTAGGACGTAATTACGGCGTAATCCGTTTCCAGACTCCATATGAGACGTTAAGCTATGAAGTAGAAGTGCTGCAGAATCAGGAATATGATGAGAATCACCATGTGCCGGAGCTTTTGATTGCTCAGATATTGAAAGAATATATCGGATTTGTGGCCGGACGAATTGACTTGAAGACATGGGTGGACAGCGCAGTGGAAAAAATGATTGCGGTTCGAAGAATTGAGACGCAGAGCGAATTATATCAACTTGTGCAGGCACATATTTACATGCTTGGTGACCGTATCGAAGAAGCAAAATGGATTCTTGAAAATTACAATTATAATCGTTTTGCCATTGGTAAAGACCCGATCACGAATTGTTATTATCTCTTTCTGACAGCTCAGATCCGGGATAATAAAGCGCATACAGACCGTGTGCTGGATGAATTGGAGAAGACGTATATCCGGCATCAGGATTCATGGCTTCTGCTCTATATGATCATCCAGATGGATCCAAAGTACAAGAATCCATATAAGAAGCTGGAAGTTCTGGAACAGCAGTATGAGTATGGGACAGAGGACGTGTTATTTTATCTGGAGGCATATCTGTGCTACCAGGAGAAGCCGATTCTTCTTCGAAAACTTGGAGAATTTGAACTTCTGGTACTGACATTTGCATCAAAATACCGTCTTATGACGAAGGAACTGGCCCTTTATGTAGCGAATTTTGCCAGCCAGCAGAAGACATTTAATGAGCGGGTTTATCGGATTTTAAAGCGCCTCTATAATATGTACGAAGAGCCGATGATTCTGAATACAATCTGCACTCTTCTGATCAAAGGAAATAAGACATCATCGGAATATTTTCTATGGTATCAGAAAGCAGTGGAGGAAGATTTTCGGATTGCCAGACTTTATGAGTATTATATGATTGCCATGGACGAGACACGTATGCGCGGACCGCTTCCACGGAAAATTTATTTGTATTTTATGCATGGTAATACACTGGATTACCGGAAAGAAGCATTCTTATATGCAAATCTTCTGACTTACAGTGATGATCAGGCAATGTTCTTAAATTACCGTGAGCAGATTGTGACATTTACATGGGAGCAGCTCATGAAACGCCATATTACAGAGGCATTGAAGATTCTTTATAAACGTTTCTGCCTGCCAGAGGAAATGGACGAGAAACGAATGAAAGCTATGAGAGATATTTGCTATTCTTATGAGGTTTCCACGAAAGTGCCACATATGCGCTGCGTTCTTGTCGTTGAAAAAGATGGTGCCGTCAGGCAACGTATCCCGTATGACGAAGAGACCGGTGCAATCATTCAGCTCTACGATAAAGAATCCCGAATTGTGTGGGAGTCCATGGATGGCAGATATTACACAGATTCTATTGCTTACGAGACAAAACGGTTATTTTACGAACCGAGATTCATGGAAATGTGTAAGAAATATGAGGACGAGGCCGGTATGTGGAAGAAGACTGGCGAGGTCGTGGAAGTGACTTTTGACACGTTACGGGAAAGTGGACTGACCGGTGCAGATGAGAGAAAGGTCTTTCGCCTTTGCAGCGAAAAAATCCGCGAGGAAGATTCGGGAGAAGATGCATTTCTCCTTTATCTGACATTTGAAATGTTCAAGAAACAGCAATATGATAAGGCGACGCTGACATATCTGGGTGAATATTTCTGTGGTTCAACAAGAGATATGAAACGTCTTTGGAAAGTTATGCGGGAATATGAGATTCCGTCCTATAAAGTAGCAGAGCGTATTATTACGCAGATGCTGTTCTCGGAAAATATTTTTGATGAAGAGAAAATTTTCGAAGATTATTATCTGTCTGACACAGCATATTTCCGGCTGAAACAGGCATATCTTGCATTTGTTTCCAGAGAGTATATTCTCTATGGAAGAGAACTTGAAACATGCGTATTTCGTATTATTGCCAGAGAATGTGACCAGAAAGAAGAACTTCCAGATGTCTGCAAAGTGGCACTTTTATGTTATTATGCGGGCAGTGATTACCCGGCAGACATAGAAGCCGTCCTGCATCAGCTCTTACGGGAAATGTGTGAAAAACAGATTATTTTTCCAGCGTACATGAAATACAAGGAAGAGTGGCTTCGTGAAGTGCAGCTTTATGATAAGACTATAGTTTCTTATCAGGCAAAAGAAGGAAGTAAAGTAAAATTGTTCTATAAAATCAAGGGTTCCGGTAAGAAAACACTTGGTTATCATTCAGAGATGCTTGTTCCAGTATTTGAGAATCTGTATGTGAAACAGTTTGTACTCTATGCAGATGAGGAACTGGATTATTATATCCAGGAGTCTGATGGAAAAGAGAACACAAATACAGAAAAGCAGATTATCAGAAATGATCATGCAATTTCAGCTGGGCGTTTCGGAAGAATCAACGCCATGGTCCAGATGACACCGGCAAACCGTAACAAGGCTATGATGGAGTATGAAGAAGAGGATATACTTGCAAAAAAAATGTTCAAACTTTACGAATAAATACAACAAAAAGAGAAAGGAGGAATGGTAATGAAAAGAGGTTGTGTGATTGGCTATGACATCAATGAGAAGGGCTGCCAGATCAGCTATTATGACGACTCTATGGAAGAGCCGGATACAATGATGGCTTCGTCCAATAATTACCTGATTCCTCTTGTATTGGGATATTTTAAAGACCGCTGGGTATTTGGAAAAGAGGCAAAAAGACTGGCGGTCGTAGGGGAAGACTGCACGGAGACGGACCTTTATGGAAAGGCAAGGCGCCGCGAGAAAGTAAGCCTTGCCGGCAAGACTTATGATGCAGTGTGGCTCCTTGCAAAATACATCAGTCTGACACTTCAGGATTTTGAAAATATTCAGTATCTGACATTTACAACTCCGGAGACGGACGTGGATATGGCGAAGATGCTCAAAGGGATCGGCCAACATATTGGCGTAGACAAGGAAATCATCAATGTTCAGGATTATAAAGAAAGCTTTTGCCAGTATATGATTTTTCAGCCAAAAGAACTATGGCAGTATGAATCTGCACTGTTCTATTGTGATGAAGATCGAATCAAGGCATATATGCTTCGAAGGCTCCGAGTGGATGCAAGCCACGGCATGAATTCATTTGTGACAGTCGATGAAGTGGCAAATGCCCAGAGAAAGGAACTGGAAGCGCTTTATCCGATTATGAATAAGGAAAAGAGCCCGGACGAAAGTTTCAAGTCTATGATTGAAAATGTGTTCGAAAAAAAGGTTATTTCTTCGGTATATTTAACAGGAGAAGGATTTGAGAAGAACTGGTACCCGAATTCTCTCCGGGTGCTTTGTAACGGCAGACGTGCCTTTATGGGAAATAATCTTTACAGCAAGGGAGCCTGCTATAAATCTATCCGGAAATGCGAGCCAAATGATGACGGACCGATTTATTTAGATGAGACAAAACTGACAGAGAGGATTTGTCTGCGTATGCGTGTGGATGGTCAGGAGGGGTGGTATCCGCTTGTGACATGGGGAACGCATTGGTATGAAGCAGATGGACAGTGGGAAGTGCTCCTGGAGGACGCTTCTGATATTGAAATTTTAGTGGAAAGTCTGGTAGACGAAGAAGTGCAGGTGGAGAAAGTATCACTGGAAGGTCTTCCGAAGAGAACAGATTATTCTTTAAGACTTCAAGTAGAGGCTATGTTTTTAGATGAACGTACCTGTAAATTGACATTTCACGATGTGGGATTTGGTGAATTCTTCACCCCGACAGATTTCCGGGTGGAGAAGACAATTCAGTTAGGAGGAATCAATGGGCAGTTTAATTCTATGTCATAGTAAACGTGCAAAGCGCCCGTACGAGATTTCCCGGGTGCATATGCGAATTTATACAATTGAAGAATTATGTTATTATCTGTGTAATAATTTGTATTTAATTGATTATACAATTATGAACCGGAGACTGTGTGACTGGTTGGAAGACGAACTTGGTCTTGCAAAAATGGCAGAGGATCTGCGCCGTGATCTGGATCAGAATGCGACATTAGAAGAGTTCGTACTTACAATATTGAAAGGATCTGTGATTTATGCACCATCAGAGATCGTGAAGATTCAGAATCTTTTGGAACAGCTGAAAAACCAAAGAGATGTAGAACGTGCGAAGTATAAGGCGGACAGTTTAATGAAATCAGGAGAATATGAGTCTGCGATTTTGGTATATCAATCCATTTTAAGTCAGGACTGGGATGAGTCCGTGAATAAAAAATTCTATGGAAAAATATACGGCTGTCTCGGTAGCGCTTATGGATACCTGTTTCTTTATAAAGAAGCAGCGCTGATGTTTAAGGAGGCTTATAGCATCTGTGAGAAAGAAGATATGCTGAAAGCATATATTTATTGCTGCTATCGGGGACTTTCGGAAAAAGATTATGTAAAAATGTTATCCGGGAATTCGATGTTTCTTTCAATGTCTGCAAAGATTAAAGCAGAGATGGAGGAAGCAAAGAAGGAAAATGATCTGGATTTTTCTGATGATAAGCTGATTACGTGGAAAAGCGAGAACCGCAGGATTGACAAGAAGTCCTGAATATGTTACTATAACAAAGCGATTTAGCGTGGTAAAGTAATCAATTGGTAAATTGATAAAAGATTATACCGCATCGCAAAGCAATAGGAGATTCGAAAGAAAAAGGTATTTCTCGAGGTTAAATTCGAATCGGGATTTGCGAAAAAAGCTTTGAGTTCAGGAGGATAATAAAAAGATGAAAAAGAGAGCTGCACTTTTAGTTGCACTTTCACTGGCAGTTGTTACGGTTCTTGCCGGCTGTGGTGGAAAGGACAGTAGTAAATCGGCAGATTCAAAAGATTCTGCAGCTACATTTGAAGAAAAAAAAGAAGGAGATACATTTACGGTAGGATTCGATCAGGATTTTCCACCGATGGGTTTTGTAGGAGACGACGGTGAGTATACAGGATTTGATTTAGAACTGGCCAAGGAAGTATGTGACCGCAATGGCTGGGAATTCCATCCGGAACCGATTGCCTGGGATTCTAAAGATGCACTTTTGAAATCCGGAGAGATTGACTGTATCTGGAACGGATTTACCATGAATGGAAGAGAAGATGAATATACATGGTCAGAGCCTTATCTTGATAATCAGCAGGTATTTGTCGTAAGAGCAGATTCTGGAATCAATTCCGAAAAGGATCTTGCAGGAAAGACTGTTGATGTACAGACAGATTCTTCCGCAGAGGCAGCATTAAAAGATAATACAGAACTTAGCTCTACATTTTCAACAGAGATCATTCCGGATTACAATACAGGATTTATGAATCTGGAATCAGGAGCTGTTGATGCTGTCGCAATGGATATTGTAGTAGCAAAGTATCAGATTGAATCACGTTCTGCAGAATTTAAGATTCTCGATTATGAAATTGCTTCTGAGCAGTACGGAGTTGGATTTGCAAAAGGAAATGATGCTGTAAAAGATCAGGTTCAGAAGACGCTGGAAGAGATGGCGGCAGACGGAACACTTGCAAAGATTTCTACAAAATGGTTTGGCGAAGATATCACAACAATTGGAAAATAAATAAACAGACTAACTGGAAAGACCGGGTCGTCCTGAAAACGGGTGGCCCGTTTTTCTTGAAAAGCGATGACAATGATTCGCGAGGAGGAATTTTGGTATGGCAACATCAGTCATGTTACAAAAATTAGGAGAAGGAATGGTTACGTCACTGTGGATATTTGCAGTGACATTGATATTTTCTCTGCCGTTAGGACTTTTGATCTCTTTTGGCAGAATGTCAAAGAATAAGATTATCAGTACAATTTTTAAACTTTATATATCAGTGATGAGAGGAACTCCGCTGATGCTTCAGCTTATGGTGATCTATTTTGGACCGTTTTATATTTTGGGTGTACAGATTTCCCAGTCCTGGAAGAATATGGCTGTGGCAATTGGATTTGTACTGAACTATGCAGCATATTTTGCAGAAATTTATCGCGGGGGAATTGAGTCTATGCCGCAAGGACAGTATGAAGCTGCCAAGATACTTGGATACACAAAGGCTCAGACGTTCATAAGAATTATTCTTCCGCAGGTCATCAAACGAATCCTTCCGGCAATTACAAATGAGACCATTACACTTGTAAAGGATACATCTCTTGCATTTACAATCGGTGTGACAGAGATGTTTACGATGGCAAAAGCACTTGCTTCCGGCCAGGTATCTATGCTCCCATATGCATTTGCGGCTCTGTTCTATTACATACTGAATCTTGTGGTTGCATTTATTATGGAACGGATTGAGAAGAAAATGAATTATTATCGGTAGGAGGAAAAGTCATGAGTCTTCTGGAAATAAAAAATGTGAAGAAAAATTTTGGAGGAGTGGAAGTATTAAAAGACATTTCTCTAAAAGTAGATAAAGGAGAAGTGCTTGGAATTATCGGGCCATCCGGTTCCGGAAAATCTACACTTCTTCGTTGCGCAACAGGACTTGAGACACCGGATGATGGAGAAATCAATTATGATGGAACATTTGGACTTGTGTTTCAGAATTTCAATTTGTTTCCACATTATTCGGTTATGAAGAATATCACAGATGCACCGCTTCGTGTGCAAAAGAGAAAGAAAGAGGAAGTGTACAAAGAGGCGAGAGAGCTGCTTGCGAAGATGGGACTTTCCGATAAGGAAAACGCTTATCCGTATCAGCTTTCGGGTGGGCAGCAGCAGAGAGTATCGATCGCCCGTGCACTTGCTATGAATCCGGATATTCTGTTTTTTGATGAACCGACCTCAGCATTGGATCCGGAGCTTACCGGCGAGATTCTGAAAGTCATCAAAGATCTGGCTGCAGAGCACATGACAATGGTGATCGTTACACATGAAATGAATTTTGCAAAAAATGTTTCAGATCATGTAATTTTCATGGATAACGGTTATATTGCTGTGGAAGGAACGCCGGAGGAAGTATTTGGTTCTTCTAACGAAAGAATGAAAGAATTCCTTGGAAAATTTAGCGAAAACTAATAAATCGGGTCTTAATATTAATAATACTAATAAATAAACCAAAATAAAAATAATGACTGAGTAAGACTTAAGGGCAGGTGGGGCAATTGCATTTCCATCTGCCTTGTATTATACTTAAAAACATCTGATGACTGATAGGAAGAAGGAGTTACATTCATGAGCAACTATGAGAAGATAACAACAGGTATGGGTGAAGAATGTGGTGTATTCGGAGCATATGATATGGATGGAGGAGATGTAGCACCATCTGTATATTATGGTTTATTTGCTTTACAGCACAGAGGACAGGAAAGCTGTGGAATTGCAGTGACAGACACTTACGGAGCGCGCAAAGTTCATTCGAAGAAGGGGCTTGGTCTTGTAAACGAAGTGTTTGATGAGGAAGCCTTAGAAGGGTTGAAAGGTAATCTTGGTGTCGGACATGTCCGTTATTCAACTGCAGGGGCAACGAAGGTAGAAAATGCTATGCCACTTGTTCTGAACTATGTGAAAGGTACTCTGGCAATTGCCCATAATGGTAATCTGACAAATGCTGTGGAGCTTCGTCATGAACTGGAATATACAGGGGCGATTTTCCAGACGACCATTGACTCAGAAGTAATCGCGTATCATATTGCAAGAGAACGACTGAAGACGGAAAAAGCAGAGGAAGCTGTCCGTAATGCCATGCAAAAGATAGAAGGTGCTTACGCACTGGTTGTGATTTCTCCAAGAAAAATGATTGGAGCGAGAGATCCGTTCGGACTACGTCCGCTTTGTATCGGAAAAAGAGACAATACATATTTTCTTGCATCAGAGAGCTGTGCAATCGCAGCAGTAGGCGGCGAATTTGTAAGAGATGTAGAACCGGGTGAGATTGTAAGCTTTACAAAGAATGGCATTACATCAGATAAATCTATGGCAATCTCTCCTAAGAAGCAGGCGAGATGTATTTTTGAGTATATTTATTTCGCTAGAACGGACAGTACAATTGATAAAGTTAATGTTTACCATTCTAGAATTACGGCAGGAAAAGCATTGGCACAGTCTTATCCGGTGGAGGCAGATCTTGTAGTTGGTGTGCCGGATTCCGGTCTGGTAGCTGCAAAAGGATATTCAGAAGAGTCGGGAATACCTTATGGTATGGCTTTTCATAAGAATAGTTATGTGGGAAGAACATTTATCAAACCAAAGCAGAGCCAGAGGGAGAGCAGTGTTAAGATTAAACTAAATGTTATCGAGGAAGTAGTAAAAGGAAAGAGAATTGTCATGGTCGATGATTCTATCGTACGTGGTACAACCTGTGCGAATATTATAAAAATGCTGAAAAAGGCAGGAGCAACAGAAGTTCATGTAAGAATTAGTTCTCCACCGTTTTTACATCCTTGTTATTTTGGAACGGATGTACCGTCCAATGATCAGCTTATTGCACATTCTCATACGACGGAGGAAATCCGCGAGATGATCGGTGCTGACTCACTGGGGTATATGGAAATCGATAAGTTGAAAGATATGGTCGGAGAACTGGCGTATTGTGATGCATGCTTTACTGGAAATTATCCGATGAAAGTTCCGACAGAGGACATTTCTCATGCATTTGATTAATTGTGAAATGTGATTTTTTATTAAATGTGTTGATAGCAGGAGAAAGTATCCTGTATAATGATAATGTAGAAATAATATGTGAAGAAATCACTTAAATGTGGTATATCAGGGAGGAAGAAAAATGAGCTACGATAGATATGTAAGCCCGCTTTCAGAGCGCTACGCAAGTAAGGAGATGCAGTATGTATTTTCACCGGATAAAAAGTTTAAGACGTGGAGAAGGCTCTGGATCGCTCTGGCAGAGACAGAAAAAGCACTGGGACTGTCCATTACGCAGGAGCAGATCGATGAACTGAAAGCTCACGCAGAAGATATCAATTATGAGGTGGCAAAAGAACGTGAGAAAGTTGTGCGCCACGATGTAATGTCTCATGTGTATGCATATGGACAGCAGTGTCCGAAGGCGAAAGGAATTATTCATCTGGGAGCAACTTCATGCTATGTAGGAGATAATACAGATATTATTGTAATGTCTGAGGCACTTGAAATTGTAAGAAAAAAACTGATAAATGTTATTGCAGAACTTGCAAAATTCGCGAATACTTATAAAAGTCAGCCGACACTTGCCTTTACACATTTTCAGCCGGCACAGCCAACAACGGTTGGAAAGCGTGCAACACTTTGGATGCAGGAATTTCTGATGGATCTTCAGGATCTGGAATATGTAAAAAGTACATTAAAGCTTCTTGGATCTAAGGGAACGACCGGAACTCAGGCAAGCTTTTTGGAACTTTTTGATGGAGATCAGGAAAAAATCGATCAGATTGATCCGATGATCGCAAAGAAGCTTGGGTTCGAAGCGTGTTATCCGGTATCAGGACAGACTTATTCCAGAAAAGTTGATACAAGAGTACTGAATGTACTGGCGGGAATTGCAGCCAGTGCACACAAATTTTCCAATGATATTCGCCTGCTCCAGCATTTGAAAGAAGTAGAGGAACCGTTTGAGAAGACACAGATAGGATCATCTGCTATGGCATACAAGAGAAATCCGATGAGAAGTGAGCGTATTGCATCTCTTTCCAGATATGTGATGATTGATGCACTTAATCCTGCGATCACATCTGCAACACAGTGGTTCGAGAGAACACTTGATGATTCTGCAAATAAGAGACTCAGCGTTCCAGAAGGATTCCTTGCAATTGACGGTATCCTGGATCTTTGTCTGAATGTTGTAGATGGACTGGTTGTATATCCGAAGGTTATTGAGAAACGGCTAATGTCTGAACTTCCGTTCATGGCAACTGAGAATATTATGATGGATGCAGTAAAAGCAGGCGGAGACAGACAGGAACTCCATGAGAGAATCCGTGAGCTTTCTATGGAGGCCGGACGTAATGTGAAGGAAAAAGGTCTGGATAACAACTTGCTTGACCTGATTGCAGCAGATCCGGCATTTGGTCTGAATGAGGAAGAGTTAAAGAAGACGATGGATCCGGCAAAATATGTTGGACGCGCGCCGCTTCAGGTGGAAAATTTCCTGAAAAAAGTTGTGGATCCAGTTCTGGAAGCTAACAAAGATGTGCTTGGCATGACAGCAGAAATTAATGTATAAATATACAAAAAAATGTATTAAGAAGCGAGGAAACTCGCTTCTTTTTTAGCCCATTTTTGCGAATTGTCAAAATTAATCACTGTTTATATTAAAATTGGTTGCAAATTTTATGTTAATAAATTATAATTCTTAGTAAAGAAAGTTAGCAAGTTACAAACAACTTCGCAAAACTTCAAAATGTAACGAATGATGTCTATCTAAAGTGAAAAGGGGGAAACTATATGGAGACATTAAATAACATTGTATTGACAATTCAGAATTACATGTCAAATTACATTTTGGTAATTGCACTTCTTGGAGCAGGACTTTGGTTCTCAATCAGACTTGGTTTTATCCAGGTTCGGGGATTTGGCGAAAGTATGAGAAGAACCTTTGGTGGTCTGTTTAGTAAAAAAGGCGCAGCTGGAAAAGATGGAATGTCATCATTCCAGGCATTGGCAACAGCTATTGCGGCTCAGGTAGGAACCGGTAATATCGCCGGAGCGGCAACAGCACTTGCAATTGGTGGAGCTGGAGCAATCTTCTGGATGTGGATCGCAGCATTCCTTGGAATGGCAACCATTTATGCAGAAGCACTTATGGCACAGAAGTACAAGACAGTTGGTGCAGATGGTCAGGTAACAGGAGGACCGGTATACTACATCAGAGCAGCGTTCAAAGGAACATTCGGAAAAGTACTTGCAGCACTTTTTGCAATCTTAATCACATTAGCACTTGGATTTATGGGTAACGCCGTACAGTCTAACTCTATCGCAGCAGCTTTCCATACAGCATTTGGTATTCCACAGTGGATTATGGGAGTTGTTGTAGCAGTAATCGCACTCTTTGTATTTGCAGGTGGTATTGAGCGTATCGCGAAAGTTACAGAAACAATCGTACCGCTTATGGCAGCACTTTATATCGTAGGTGCATTGATCGTTATTATTTACAATTACAAGAATATTCCTTATGCATTTGCATCTATCTTTGTAGGAGCATTTGCACCACAGTCTGTAGTCGGTGGAGCAGCCGGTGCAACTGTTAAGTTAGCTCTTACAAAAGGTGTAGCAAGAGGATTGTTCTCTAATGAAGCTGGTATGGGATCTACGCCGCATGCTCATGCAGTGGCAAAAGTTAATCATCCGGTAGAACAGGGATATGTAGCTATGGCAGGTGTATTTATTGATACATTTATCGTATTGAACCTGACAGCATTAGTTATCCTGACAACGAAGTCTATTCCAAGTGGAAAGACAGGAGCAGAACTTAGCCAGTATGCGTTCTCTACATTATATGGAAAAGGCGGAAATGTATTCATTGCAATTTGCATGTTCTTCTTCGCGTTTTCAACCATTATCGGATGGTACTTCTTTGGTCAGGCAAATATAAAATATCTGTTTGGCCCAAAAGCAGTGAAGATTTACTCTGTATTAGCAGCGTGCTGCGTATTCCTTGGATCACTTGCAGAAGTTGATCTTGTTTGGAATATGGCAGATTGCTTCAACTCCTTGATGGTAATCCCGAATATCCTTGCATTGTTTGCATTGAGTAAGGTGATCAGTCAGGTACATAAAGATTACTTCACCAACTTTAACAAAGCAAAATAAACTAATTAATAGAAAAAACATAAGCTAAGATAGTGTTAAGAAAAGAAGCCCGGCAGAATTAAAACTGCCGGGCTTCTTTAGCGTTAAAAACTGGTTGGCTAATTAAAAAAATAATGCATATATATTCAGAAAATAGCAATTAATGCATTACAATAAAAGCATATATATAAGAAAATACTAAAATAAACAAAAAATAATCATTGTTTACAGAAAATTCTGTTGAAAAAAAGATTTGTTTCGGTTATACTAAAACTCGAGAAGCACGAATACATTATTACAAATGTCTTTCGAAAAGGAAAAGGGGGTCGTTTTATGGAGACATTAAATAACATTGTATTGACGATTCAGAATTACATGTCAAACTACGTACTGATTATTGCACTGTTAGGTGCGGGCCTTTGGTTCTCGTTCAGACTTGGGTTTATCCAGGTAAGAGGATTTGGCGAAGGAATGAAAAGAACTTTTGGCGGTCTGTTCAGTAAGAAAGGAGAAGCCGGAGCGGATGGAATGTCATCATTCCAGGCATTGGCAACAGCAATTGCAGCACAGGTAGGAACCGGTAATATTGCCGGAGCAGCAACAGCACTTGCGATTGGAGGACCTGGAGCAATCTTCTGGATGTGGATCGCGGCATTCCTTGGAATGGCAACTATCTATGCAGAAGCGATTATGGCACAGAAGTATAAGACAGTCGGAGCAGACGGTCAGGTCACAGGAGGACCGGTTTACTACATAAGAGCAGCATTTAAGGGAACATTTGGAAAAGTCCTAGCTGGAATTTTTGCAATACTGATCACACTGGCACTTGGGTTTATGGGTAATGCCGTACAATCTAACTCTATTGCAGCATCTTTCCATACAGCGTTTGGTGTTCCACAGTGGATTATGGGTCTTGTAGTAGCAGTAATCGCAATTTTTGTATTCATGGGTGGTATGAAACGAATTGCAAAAGTTACGGAGACAATTGTTCCGTTTATGGCAGCATTATATATTGTCGGTTCGTTAATCGTAATTATTTACAACTATAAAAACATTCCTTATGCATTTGCATCTATTTTTATCGGAGCATTTTCACCAAGTTCTGTAGTTGGTGGTGCAGCCGGTGCAACTGTAAAACTTGCTCTTACAAAAGGTGTTGCGAGAGGATTGTTCTCTAACGAAGCTGGTATGGGATCTACACCACATGCACATGCTGTAGCGAAAGTGGACCATCCGGTAGAGCAGGGATTTGTAGCTATGACAGGTGTATTTATTGATACATTTATAGTATTGAACCTAACAGCACTTGTAATATTGACAACAAAATCTATTCCAACTGGAAAAACGGGAGCTGAATTAAGCCAGTATGCATTCTCTACATTATACGGAAAAGGTGGAGATATCTTCGTAGCCATCTGTATGTTCTTCTTCGCATTTTCTACTATTATAGGATGGTATTTCTTTGGTCAGGCCAATATCAAATATTTGTTTGGACCAAAAGCAGTGAAAATCTATTCTGTAGTTGCAGCGGCTTGCGTGTTCCTTGGATCACTTGCAGAAGTTGATCTTGTATGGAATATGGCAGATTGTTTCAATTCTTTGATGGTAGTACCAAATATTCTTGCATTATTTGCGCTGAGTAAAGTAATCAGCCAGGTGCATGAAGATTACTTTAAAAACTTTAAAAAGAAAAATAATTCATAGATGGCGTCAATAAATAATTGAATAATTGATAGTAGAATCAGTAAACTCCAGTTGCAAATAAACTGGAGTTTACTGTGATAAAGCGTTAAATTAAGGGATGCTAATAAATAAAAGTAGAACATCTTATAATAAAAAGGTAAAATTGTTTGTGAACTAATAGAATATTGTGAAAAATTGAATATATTATTTATAGACAAAACAAATGCAATGGCAATTGTGACCAAAAAGGGACATTGCGAAATGTGCATACTGACTAAAAAAAGAAAGTTATGGCAAAAGGGTTGCAAATAAATTAACAATACGTTATTATAGATACAGGCAATGGGAGATATTCATTGTCTCTATAAAAAATAAAAGTGAATAGCGGGATGATCTTTCTTAAGAGAGAGTCTTTACTAAAGAAGACCGCCGAAGAGGCAAGCCAAGGTATGTTGGTGGACATACCAGGGGTGAAACTTTCAGGCAAAAGGACTGAGAAAGGGACTGCGTTCTGAATCTTGTGTTGAAAAGAAAAGCTATCTAAGAAGGACGGTCAAGACAAAAGACAGAAAGGCGATGCGCACACAATATTGGTGTTGCATCGCCTTTTTTAATCCTGCCGGATAGCTGGGAAGAATGACACAATACTTATTTCATCTATGTAAGAAATCAAAAATGGAAGGTGGATAAAAAATGAAGAAAGATTACATTATAATAACGAACAATCCATTAGTTCCACAGATGCTTGATGAAGAGCACGAAGTGGATTATAGTGAGATTTCTTATGAGGATGTATTGGGGAAAGTTAGAGACAGGATACACGAAGGACATTTGCTTTTATCACATCCATTATCTGGAAGCGTGAAGCCGAATGAAACACCATATAAGTCGGTTATGATCTCACGTAAAGCCGGAAAACTGGATGAGAGGTCACTGTCAATTATAGAAGGAGCCATAAGATCCTGTGCAAAGTTTGAGTTCAAGTCAGAAAAGTACAGAGAATTCATGCCAGAAACGTTCAAAGACTTCCAGTTAATTGACTGGACCCTGTTACAAAGCGCTATTTCATCCGCAGATGTGTGGTAGGTCGAGTAGCGAGAGGTTGTTAAAGCATTTAGCTTACACAATAATATCAAAATTCTTGAAGGAGGGAACCATAAGTGAGAAGATTGGAAATGGGACACATTTACATTAAGGATATCCAGTTCGCAGCAGAGTCTAAGATCGAAGATGGAATTCTTTATGTAAACAAAGAAGCTGTAGAGGCTGTTGCTCTTGAGGATGAGCACATTAAGAGCGTATCATTTGATATTGCTAGACCAGGTGAGTCAGTGAGAATCACACCGGTTAAAGACGTTATCGAGCCACGTGTAAAGGTTGAGGGAAGAGGAGGAGTCTTCCCGGGAGTAATCAACAAAGTAGATACAGTTGGTGAAGGAAAAACTTATGCATTAAAAGGAATGGCTGTTGTTACAGCTGGTAAGATCGTTGGATTCCAGGAAGGTATCATCGATATGACAGGTGTTGGAGCACAGTATACACCATTCTCAAAAACATTAAATCTTGTTATGGTATGTGAGCCAGTTGATGACATCAAACAGCATGATTATGAGAAAGCTGTTCGTTTCGCTGGATTCAGAGTTGCTGTATATCTTGGGGAATTAGCACGTGAACTTACACCAGATGAGACAAAGGTTTATGAGACATACGGGGTTATGGAAGGAAAAGAAAAATTCCCAGATCTTCCGAGAGTTGCTTATGTACAGATGTTACAGAGCCAGGGACTTCTTCATGACACATATGTATACGGAGTAGATGCTAAGAAGACACTTTCTACTCTGATGACACCAACAGAGATCATGGACGGAGCTATCGTATCTGGTAACTGTGTATCTGCTTGTGATAAAAACCCAACATATGTTCACGAGAATAACCCGGTTATTCACGATTTATTCGAGGAGCATGGTAAAACTATTAACTTTGTTTGCCACATCCTTACAAATGAGAACGTTTACCTTGCAGACAAGATGCGTTCTTCTGACTGGACAGCAAAACTTTGCCGTTTCTTAGACCTGGATGCTGTAATCGTATCTCAGGAGGGATTCGGTAACCCGGATACAGACCTTATCATGAATACAAAGAAAATTGAGGCTGAAGGCGTTAAGACTGTTATCATTACAGATGAGTATGCTGGACGTGATGGAAAATCTCAGTCACTTGCTGACTCTGATCCGGCTGCAGATGCTGTAGTAACAGGTGGAAATGCTAATGAGCTGATTCACCTTCCAAAACTTGATAAAGTTATCGGAACTTTAGACTATGTTAATGTTATCGCTGGTGCCAGTGACAAGACTCTTCAGGAGGACGGATCTCTTGAAGTTGAGATTCAGTGTATGACTGGTGCAACTAACGAGACAGGATTCAATGTACTGAGTGCACGATAGAAAGGGAGGACGAATCATAATGAGTAAAATTAGAGTTGTACATTATATCAACCAGTTCTTCGCTAATATCGGTGGAGAAGAAAAAGCAGATTACCCTGCAGAGCTTCGCGTAGGAGAGGTCGTAGGACCAGGACTCGCTCTTGCTCAGAAATTTGGAGATGAAGCTGAGATCGTTGCTACAATCGTATGTGGTGACTCTTACTTCAACGAGAATCTTGAAAAAGCTAAAGCTGAGATTCTTGAGATGGTTAAAGGACAGAATGCTGATCTGTTCATCGCTGGACCTGCATTCAACGCAGGACGTTACGGAGTTGCTTGCGGAACAGTTTGCGATATGATCAAAGAGGAGCTTGGAATCCCGGTAGTTACAGGAATGTACGTTGAGAACCCAGGTGCTGATATGTTCAAAGACAAAGTATACATTGTTCCTACAAAGAACAGTGCAGCTGGTATGAGAGATGCAGTTGGAAAATTAGCTCCACTTGCTATGAAACTTGCTAAAGGTGAGAAGATTGGTGCTTCTTGCGAAGACAACTACATGCCAAACGGTATCCGTGTAAACTTATTCGAGGAGAAACGTGGATCAAAACGTGCTGTTGAGATGCTTCTTAAGAAAATTGCTGGTAAGCCATTCGTAACAGAGTTCCCAATGCCGACATTCGACAAGGTTGCTCCAAACCCGGCTATCAAAGATCTTAGCAAAGCTACAATCGCTCTGTGTACATCTGGTGGTATTGTTCCGAAGGGTAATCCAGATCACATCGAGTCATCTAATGCTACAAGATATGGTGAGTATGACATTACAGGTGTTAACGATCTGACAGAGGAGACATACGAGACAGCTCATGGTGGATACGATCCGGTATACGCTAACGAGGATCCTGACCGTGTACTTCCAGTAGACGTTATGCGTGAGTTCGAGCGTGAGGGTGTTATTGGAAAACTTCACAATAAATTCTATACAACAGTTGGTAACGGAACAGCCGTATTATCATCTAAAGCATTCGCTGATGAGTATGCTCAGAAGCTGATCGCTGATGGTGTTGATGCAGTTATCATGACCTCCACTTGAGGTACTTGTACACGTTGCGGTGCAACGATGGTAAAAGCTATTGAAGCTGCAGGACTTCCAGTAGTTCATATGTGTACTGTAACTCCAATTTCTATGACAGTTGGAGCTAACAGAATCGTTCCTACAATTGCTATTCCACATCCGCTTGGAAATCCGGCTCTGGATAAAGATGAGGAGTACGCACTTCGTAAATCCTTAGTTAAGAAAGCTCTTGAGGCTCTTACTACAGAGGTTGACAAACAGACAATTTTTGAGTAAAAAATTGTGCATTTTATAAAAATATGCATTTCATTTTTGAAAACTATGTGCTATATTGTATGTAGCGTTATAGAATAAAAATGAAAAAAGGAGAATTTCGTTATGAGCAAAATTTATGACGTAATTGTCCTGGGTGCAGGTCCTGCTGGATTATCAGCAGGACTGTACGCAGGAAGAAGTCGCTTGTCAGTTCTTATTGTTGAGAAAGGACAGGATGGCGGACAGATTTCAATCACAGATGAGATTGAAAACTATCCTGGACAGATTGTAGATCAGCCGGAGTCAGGTCCGTCTCTGATCGCACGTATGACAGAGCAGGCTAAGAAGTTTGGGGCTGAGCGTGTATCTGACACAATCAAAGAAGTTTCACTTGAGGGAGATGTAAAAGTCCTCAAAGGTGAAAAAGGTGAGTATCAGGCAAAGAATATTATCATTGCTACAGGTGCTCATGCAAGACCAATCGGCTGCAAGGGTGAGGCAGAGTTCCTTGGAAGAGGAGTTTCTTACTGCGCTACTTGTGACGCTAACTTCTTCGAGGATTTCGAGGTATATGTAGTAGGTGGTGGAGATTCCGCTGTTGAAGAGGCTATGTACCTTACAAAATTCGCTAGAAAAGTTACAATCATTCACAGACGTGATGAGCTGCGTGCAGCAAAATCCATTCAGGAGAAAGCTTTCAAAAATGACAAACTTCACTTTATGTGGGATACAGTTGTTGAGGAAGTTGGGGGAGATGGAATCCTTTCCTGGATGACAGTTAAGAATGTAAAAACTGGAGAAGTTACTAAGATCGAAGCTGACGAAGACGACGGAATGTTCGGAGTATTCGGATTCATCGGTACTATTCCTAATTCTGACATCTTCAAAGGAAGTGTTGAGATGGATGAAAGAGGATATATTCCAACTGATGCGGACATGCATACAAATATCCCAGGCGTATACGCTGCTGGTGATGTACGCGTGAAGAGCCTGAGACAGGTTGTTACTGCTGCAGCTGACGGAGCGATCGCTGCAGTTATGGTAGAGAGAAGCATGGCGTAGAGTATATATTCTATTTCATAAATAAGACTTAAAAGGAGGATCAGACCAATGATAGAAGTAGATAAGAATACGTTCCAGACAGAGGTTCTGGAAGCTGAAGGATATGTATTCGTTGACTTTTTCGGTGACGGATGTGTTCCTTGTGCAGCACTTATGCCAAAGGTACATGAGTTCGCTGACACATATGGAGATAAACTTAAGTTTACATCTCTGAATACAACAAAGGCTCGTCGTCTGGCAATCGGCCAGAAGATTCTTGGCCTTCCGGTTATGGCAATCTACAAAGATGGAGAAAAAGTAGATGAGCTTGTAAAAGATGATTGTACACCGGAGACAATCGAAGCGATGATCAAGAAATACATCTAATAATTAGGTGAGTTCTTTGTCATATATATTTTAATTTATAAACATGTTTTTTACCAAAAGAAAGGAGAAAGCATAATTATGGCTATTTTAGAGGGAAAAAAAGCAATAATTATCGGAGACCGTGATGGAATTCCGGGACCAGCTATCGCTG
>OASQ01000028.1_pt1 | contig 136560 bp, 134 predicted proteins | sample 1475771 | NCBI WGS metagenome assembly OASQ01 (sample SAMEA2579910, study PRJEB22360) | human gut metagenome | reverse complement strand
ATCTTTTTACGCTGCCATTAGACAGCTTATTAAAGTGCGCCATTTATTGGCTGTCTTCTACTTTCTTTCACAGTATATGCCCTCCTTGATGCAGACGGCGCTGCGGGGATGAAAGGAAGGCTGTTTTAAAAAGGCCGGCCCGTCTTAAAATACCCGCCCGCTTTCCCCGCCGCGCCGGATATCCTCTGCATTTTATCCTTGTTTTCCAGAAAATGTAAGTGTGGGGGCATACAGAGCTTCCAGATCACTATTTTATCGATGATTTTTCTTTGTTCATGGGATGATTTGGTGAGATAGATCCTGGCTGCTGCGGACACAAAGAATCCCCCTCCGGCGTTGGCGTACCGGAGGGGGATTCTTCTGCCTGACTGATGTCACGCAATGGAATGGTAGGTATAATAAAAAAGAAAATGTTAAAAAAGGGGGGACCGGACGGATCGCTCCGTCCGGGTATGAGTATGAAAAAGCTTGTAACTAATTCTCTTATAGTATGCCCTGAAAATGTGATAAAAGTATGGACGTTCTATAAAAAAAACATGAAATTCCTTATGAAATTATTACAGGAAATGTAACGATTTATCCCATTTGTTCCCCATACAGCCGAAAACCCGTCCGGCAGTACCGGACGGGTCATCATCATAAATACATAGAGGGGATATGATTAAATAGGGGGGCCGGACGGATCACTCCGTCCGGTATGAGTATGAAAAAGCTTTGTGATTTCAAGTAATCACTTGAAACAAAGGCCTGTCCACCTCTCGGTGAACATTACTAATCATAATGAACAAATATGTCTAAACAATGTACATAACATTAAAAAAACATAAAGAAAATAAATAAAGAAAAAAAACCTTTGAAAACTCGGGAATATTGTATATAATAAAAGAAATGTAAAATCAATTACCCACAGCCTTCCGTCCGGCCTGTAAAAAGGGGCCTGACACCGGGCTGTTTTTGCCTGCCCTGCGGCTATGCGCCGCACCACACCTGGAGATGAGGAGGAAATATTCATATGTTTTCAATGATGTCCAATGACATTGGAATCGACTTAGGAACAGCCAGTATCCTTGTATATATTAAAGGAAAAGGCGTTGTATTAAAAGAACCGTCCGTAGTAGCCATTGACCGCGATACCAACAAGATCATGGCAATCGGAGAGGAAGCCCGTCTGATGATCGGACGTACCCCCGGCAATATCGTAGCTGTCCGTCCGCTGCGCCAGGGTGTTATTTCTGACTACACCATTACGGAAAAGATGATGAAATATTTCATCAACAAAGCCATTGGCAAACGTACGTTAAGAAAGCCGCGGATCAGCGTATGTATTCCCAGCGGCGCTACGGAAGTGGAGAAAAAGGCGGTGGAGGATGCGACCTATCAGGCAGGAGCCCGTGAGGTAGCCATCATCGAGGAGCCTGTAGCAGCAGCTATCGGCGCGGGTATTGACATTGGAAAAGCCTGCGGAAATATGATTGTTGATATTGGAGGCGGTACGGCGGATATCGCTGTTATCTCCCTGGGAGGCCCTGTTGTCAGCACCTCCATTAAGACTGCCGGCGACGATTTTGATGAAGCTCTGGTCCGCTACATGAGAAAGAAACACAATCTTCTGATCGGTGAACGTACCGCAGAGGAGATCAAGATCAATATCGGAGCGGCCTACCGCCGTCCAGAGGTTCTGACCATGGAAGTCAGGGGCCGAAATCTTGTGACCGGTCTTCCAAAGACCATCGTGGTTACCTCGGATGAGACGCTGGAAGCGTTGAGAGAACCGGCTCTTCAGATCGTAGATGCGGTACACAATGTCTTAGAGCGCACTCCGCCTGAGTTGGCAGCCGATATCTTTGACCGCGGCATCGTGATGACTGGCGGCGGCTCCCTCTTAAGCGGTCTGGATGCTCTGATCGAAGAAAAGACAGGCATCACAACCGTGATCGCTGACGATCCTCTTACTGCTGTAGCAATCGGCACCGGTAAATTCATCGAGTTTGCCCACGGTATGACCTCCGCGTTGGAAGCGTCCATGGGAATTGCCGGCAGCAAAGAGAGAGAAGACTACTAAAATGAAGAACCCGGTTTTACGGCCGGGTTCTTTTTCATCAAAGCATGATAGCGTCTCATCGGCAGATGGGCGGCGTTTTGGATAAAAGACGGCAGCATACTATCACAGAAAGGGCGGTGTTTCCCGCGATGGCAACCATTACAGGATTTATTGAAAAAATCAAATTCCGCAATGAGGAAAACGGTTACACCATTATGACAGTTACCGACCAGAGCGATGGTGACGAGGTGGTAATGGTAGGGGTTCTTTCCTATGCCGCAGAGGGTGACATGATCCAGGCCAGCGGACATATGACAGAGCACCCGGTTTACGGCGAGCAGCTCCAGATCGAAAGCTACGAACTGAAGAACCCGGAGGATGCCGCTTCCATGGAGCGCTACTTAGGTTCCGGGGCCATCAAAGGCATCGGCGCGGCCATGGCTGCCCGGATTGTCCGGCGCTTCAAAGCCGACACCTTCCGTATTATGGAAGAAGAGCCGGAACGCCTCTCTGAGATCAAGGGCATCAGCGAGAAAATGGCCATGGCTATTGCAGAGCAGGTTCAGGACAAAAAAGAGATGCGCCAGGCTATGATGTTTCTTCAAAACTATGGTATCACCCTGAACCTGGCTGCCAAGATCTATCAGGAATACGGCCCAAAGCTCTACGGCATTATCAGGGAAAATCCCTACCGTCTGGCAGACGATATTCCTGGCGTAGGCTTTAAAATGGCAGACGAGATCGCGCAGAAGTCGGGGATTTTCACCGATTCCGACTACCGTGTCCGGGCCGGTATCCTCTACGTTCTTCTTCAGGCCTCCGCAAACGGTCATACATACCTTCCCAAAAGCAAACTTTTCCGCCAGGCCTCCGAGCTCTTGAAAGTAGCTCCTGAGACCATGGACAAGCATCTGATGGATATGCAGATCGATCGGAAGCTGGTTGTAAAAATGCCGGTTTCTCCAGATGAAGGCGGCTGTTCAGATCCCCTGGTCTATTCTGCCCATTATTATTATCTGGAACTGAACGCAGCCCGTATGCTCCATGATTTAAATATCCGAGGCGATATTCCTGAAACGGAGATCCGGGACAATCTCATGAAAATTCAGCAAAAAGAGAACATTCACCTGGATGAGCTTCAGGAAAAAGCAGTCTTTGAGGCCGTTAACAGCGGTCTGCTTGTTATCACCGGAGGCCCCGGAACCGGAAAGACCACCACCATCAACACCATCATCCGATATTTTGAAGCCGAAGGCATGGAGATTCTTTTGGGAGCGCCTACCGGCCGGGCTGCCAAGCGGATGACAGAGGCCACTGGCTGGGAAGCAAGGACGATCCACCGTATGCTGGAGCTGGTTCCCATCGGTATGGCTGCTTCTGGAAACGGTTCCTTAAGCAGCAGTTCATCCACCGCCGGTATGCGCTTTGACCGCAACGAGGAAAATCCTTTGGATGCTGACGTAATCATTATTGATGAGATGTCCATGGTAGATATAAGTCTGATGCATTCTCTGCTGCGGGCGGTCAACGTGGGGACCCGTCTCATCCTGGTAGGAGACACAGATCAGCTTCCCAGCGTAGGCCCCGGGAATGTGCTTAAGGACATTATAAACTCCGGCTGCTTCAATGTAGTAAAGCTCACGCACATCTTCCGCCAGGCGGCCCAGAGCGATATCATTGTAAACGCCCATCGGATCAACGAGGGAGAAGATGTAGACCTTTCCAGGCGCAGCAGGGATTTCCTCTTTATCCGCCGTGATCATCCCGACGCCGTTATAAGCGCTGCGATCACTCTTATACAGAAAAAACTGCCCGGCTACGTCCGCGCAGAGCCGGATGAAATCCAGGTCATGACTCCCATGCGCAAAGGAGCCTTAGGGGTAGAGCGGCTGAACCAGATCCTGCAGGAGCATTTAAACCCGCCGTCGCCGGAAAAAAAGGAAAAGGAAGCCGGTGGCATCATCTACCGCACCGGGGATAAGGTAATGCAGATCCGCAACAACTATCAGCTGGAATGGGAGACCCGCAGCAGCTATGGCATCCCCACAGATAAAGGTGCCGGCGTGTTCAACGGCGACATGGGAATCATCCGCGAGATCAACGAGTTTGCTGAGATTCTCACTGTAGAATTTGACGAGGGGAAAATGGTGGAATACAGCTTTAAACAGTTAGAAGAACTGGAACTGGCCTATGCAATCACTATCCATAAATCCCAGGGAAGCGAGTACCCGGCTGTGATCATTCCCATGTATTCAGGCCCGCGGATGCTTATGACCCGCAATCTGCTTTATACGGCTGTCACCAGAGCGCGCTCCTGCGTCTGTCTGGTGGGGCGGCCGGACGCATTTTACAGTATGGCCTCAAACTCTGCGGAACAGGAACGCTGTTCCGGCTTGAAGGCCCGTATCGAGGAAATCTATAAGGAGGTATCATGCCCCGAATAATATCTGTAGCCCGGCTGTACACCGGTTTTCTGGATCTTCTGTATCCCCGCCGTTGTCCCGTATGCTCCCGGATCGTCCTGCCCAGGGGGCGTCTGATCTGCCCGGGCTGTATGGAAAAGCTGGCCTGGGTCCGCCGCCCTGTCTGCAAATGCTGCGGCAAAGAGGTAGTAAGCGATACCGTGGAATACTGCTATGACTGCACAAAACACGACCGATCCTTCCGCTTTGGTATGGCTCTTATCAATTACAACGAGATCGCCGGCCGTTCCATGGCGCGGATTAAATACCACGGCTGCCGGGAGTATCTGGACTTCTATGCAGAAGCCATGCTTCGCCGCTTCGCCCCGGCCATTTCACGCCTTTCTCCCGATTGCATCATTCCCATTCCCGTCCACCCCAGCCGCCTGAAAAAACGCGGCTTCAACCAGGCGGAAGAGCTGGCTGCCCGCATCGCCCGGAAAACGGGTATCCCCCTGGAAAACGGTTTTCTGAAACGGATAAAGAAAACACTTCCCCAAAAATCCTTAGATCCCGCTGCCCGCCTGAAAAACCTGGAGCAGGCCTTCGACTGTGCCCGACTGCCTCCCGGCATTCATACCGTTCTGCTGATCGACGATATCTACACCACAGGCAGCACCATGGAAGCCTGTGCCAGAGCGCTTAAAAGCGCGGGAGCTGAAAAAGTAGCCTTTGCCGTGATCTGCATTGGTTCAGGAAGATAGGCAAAAAAGGCCTCTCATCCTCTTGACGAACCCGTGATTTTTGTGTTATAGTATACGGGCGAATGGAAGACAGGTCTTTTTTTTATGCTCAAAAATGAGACCTGGAGCAAAACAAACGATTTACGATAATTTATATGGAGGTGGAAGTCGTGCGCACAAAAATCACACTGGCATGTACGGAATGCAAGCAGCGTAACTACAACATGACGAAGGATAAGAAAACTCATCCCGACCGCATGGAGACAAAGAAGTACTGCAGATTCTGCAAGAGACATACGTTACACAAGGAAACAAAGTAATCCTGTTCAGTAAAGGACGTGAAATTATGGAAGAGAATACAGTGAATTCAGCTGTAGAAACCACAGAAAAAGCGGCCAGGGCTGACAAGAAAACGGCTAAGCACGAGAAAAAGCCAAGCTTTTTCAAGGGCCTGAAAAACGAGTACAAGAAGATCGTCTTTGCTGACAAGGAAACCGTAGCCAGGCAGACAGCTGCAGTGGTAACGATGTCCATTTTCTTGGGCGCTCTCATCGGCGTACTGGATATGGTCATAAAGTTCGGTTTAAGTTTTATTCTTTAATTCAAAGGCGAGGGTGATTGTATGTCAGAAGCACATTGGTATGTAGTCCATACCTACTCAGGTTATGAGAACAAAGTCAAAGTCGATATCGAAAAGACCATCGAAAACAGAAATCTTCAGGATCAGATCCTGGAAGTGTCTGTGCCCATGCTCCCTGTAGTAGAACTGAAAAACGGCGTGGAGAAGAAAGCCGACAAAAAGATGTTCCCAGGTTATGTACTGATCAACATGGTCATGAATGATGATACATGGTATGTAGTACGCAATACCCGCGGCGTGACAGGCTTTGTTGGTCCGGGCTCCAAACCGGTTCCTCTGACAGAAGAAGAGATGGCAAGTCTGGGCTTCGTTAAGACAGATGTCTTAGTCGACTTTGAAGTAGGAGATATGATAACCGTTATCTCCGGTGCATGGAAAGATACGGTAGGCGCCATCAAGGCGATCAACGACAGTAAGCAGACCATCACCATTAACGTAGAGATGTTCGGCCGTGAGACACCGGTCGAGCTGGGATTTGCTGAAATCAGAAAAATGTAAGCAGATTCGTGTAACAGACAGGAAGATCAGCTTTTGCAGGCGCGAAAGCTGGTGGGAGGGAGATTCCCGACAATACCACATGATTTTAGGAGGTGCCTAAGATGGCAAAGAAAGTAACAGGATATATCAAATTACAGATTCCAGCAGGCAAGGCTACACCAGCTCCGCCAGTTGGTCCGGCTCTTGGTCAGCACGGTGTAAACATCGTACAGTTCACCAAAGAGTTCAATGCTAGAACAGCAGATCAGGGTGACATGATCATCCCTGTAGTTATCACCGTATACGCTGACAGAAGTTTCAGCTTCATCACAAAGACTCCGCCGGCAGCCGTTCTGATCAAGAAGGCCTGCAACATCAAGAGCGGTTCCGGTGTTCCTAACAAGACCAAGGTTGCTGTATTAAAGAAGGCTGACCTGCAGAAGATCGCAGAGACAAAGATGCCTGACTTAAACGCTGCAAGCCTGGAAGCTGCTATGAGCATGGTAGCCGGTACAGCAAGAAGTATGGGCGTTACCATCGAGGAGTAATCAGGAATACCCGTTGTATTTGCAACAGAGAACGTGGGAGGGAGATTCCCCGTCAATACCACTAGGAGGTTATTTTAAATGAAATCAGGAAAAAGATATGCAGAGGCCATGAAGAACGTAGACCGCGCTGCACTTTATGACGTAGCAGACGCTATCTCTATCGTTAAGAAGAACGCTTCTGCAAAATTTGACGAGACTGTAGAGCTTCATATCAGAACAGGATGTGACGGACGTCACGCTGATCAGCAGATCCGCGGCGCTGTTGTACTTCCTCACGGAACCGGCAAGGTTGTTCGTATCCTTGTATTCGCTAAGGGACCAAAGGCTGACGAAGCACAGGCAGCAGGCGCTGACTATGTAGGAGCTGAGGAACTGATCCCGAAGATCCAGAACGAAGGATGGCTGGACTTCGATGTTGTTGTAGCAACTCCTGACATGATGGGCGTTGTTGGCCGTCTGGGCCGTGTACTTGGACCCAAGGGCTTAATGCCAAACCCCAAGGCTGGTACCGTAACCATGGACGTAACCAAGGCGATCAACGATATCAAAGCTGGTAAGATCGAATACAGACTTGACAAGACAAACATTATCCATGTGCCAGTAGGAAAAGCTTCCTTTACCGAGGAGCAGTTAGCGGACAACTTCCAGACGCTTATGGACGCTATCTTAAAGGCAAAGCCAAGCACCGTAAAGGGCGCATACTTAAAGAGCGTAGCTCTTACATCCACTATGGGTCCTGGCGTAAAGCTGAACGTGGCAAAGCTTTCCAACTAATTTGGAGTCCAGAATATAAAATCACAGCGGGAATCGCAGTTTGCGGTCCCGCTGTTTTTAGATTTCATGGAATGCTCCATTCTATGCTGGAAAAATCATATTAAAATCAGTTGACATTTAAAAGCAAATGTGCTATCTTAGTACAAGTGTTGAATGCCCGAAGACAGCAGGTACCGTAAGGTGTAAGTGTTATCGCCTGCCGAGGAACATACAAAACTCTAAGCGAGATTTTGCATCCTCTCTGTCCCTGCGGCAGGGAGGTTTTTTATATCCGTTCCCATGCTATGGTTTTCAATACGCAAATACTATAAGGAGGTAAACCATTCATGGCAAAAGTTGAATTAAAGCAGCCAATCGTAGACGAGATCAAGGCTATGCTGGACGGCGCCTGCGGAGCAGTCGTAGTTGACTACCGTGGTCTGACAGTAGAGCAGGATACAAAGCTGCGTAAGCAGTTAAGAGAAGCTGGCGTGTCTTACAAGGTATACAAGAATACCCTGATCAAGCGTGCCGCAGAAGGAACAGAGTTTGCAGCTCTGGATCCGCATCTGGAAGGACCTACTGCTCTTGCAGTATCCAAGGAAGATGCAACCGCTCCTGCAAGAATCCTGGCTGAGTTCGCAAAGACAGCTCCAAATCTGGAACTGAAAGGCTCCGTAGTAGACGGAACTTACTATGATCAGGCTGGTACTCAGGTGATCGCTACGATCCCATCCAGAGAGATCCTTCTTGGCAAGCTGCTTGGAAGCATCCAGTCCCCAATCACCAATCTGGCACGCGTTCTCAATCAGATCGCAGAAAAGAACGGTGGCGCAGCAGAGGCATAAGTTTTGCTGCCTGAGAAAAAGACCATATAATCGATATTAAATAATAAACAGGAGGAAATTAAAATGGCAAAGTTAACAACCGCTGAGTTTATCGAAGCTATCAAGGAATTATCCGTATTAGAACTGAACGAGTTAGTAAAGGCATGTGAGGAAGAGTTTGGCGTATCTGCAGCAGCAGGCGTTGTAGTTGCAGCAGCAGGCGCTGGCGCAGCAGCAGCTGAGGAGAAGACAGAGTTTGACGTAGAGCTGACTGAGGTTGGTCCTAACAAGGTTAAGGTTATCAAGGTTGTTCGTGAAGCTACCGGTCTTGGCCTGAAGGAAGCTAAGGACGTTGTAGACGGCGCACCAAAGGTATTAAAGCAGGGCGCTTCCAAGGAAGAGGCAGAGGATATCAAGACCAAGTTAGAGGCAGAGGGAGCAAAGGTTACTCTGAAGTAATCACCACCCATACTGATAACTTCCTGAGATATCATTTCTGTATCAACGGATATAAAAAGACCGCCGGTTCCGCAAAAATGGAGCCGGCGGTTCTTTTTATATCTTACGGTATATAGACGCCATCGGTATCTACCCGGTACTGTCCCACCATAGTATCCCTGGCCATACTGCAGTCTGAATCATTGAAGAAATACCACTGTCCGCCTAACTCCTTCCAGCCGGTAGCCGCAGCTCCCGTTTCGGTCAGATAAAACCGTTTTCCATTATAATCCATCCAGGCATTTTTCATCATCCGTCCGTCGCCGCCCATATAATACCACAGATCGCCGCTTTCAACCCAGATATTAGAAGCCTGTGCTCCCTGAGCGTTGACCCAGTACCACTGGCCGTCCGTGCTGACCCAGGACTGTTTTGCCATCTCTCCGTTGTCCTTCATCCAGTAGCGGTTCGCGCCATCCTGAACCCACTGGTTCTTCACAGGATTTCCATTGGAATCAAAATAATACCACTTGTTTTGAACATCTACCCATCCCGTTTTCCGGGAGGTAGCCACCGGGTTCACCGAAGTAGTCACATCTGCCAGTCCCATAAAAGCGGATCCGGCTCCCAGCACAGCCGCCAACCCCAAAGCAGCCGCAGTTTTCGTAAAACGTCTCATATTCCTTCTCCTTTCAACATAATCGTCTGAAAATAGATGTTTGATAGTAATATAGTAAATCCCTTTGCGGTCACTGTCAATTATAAAATGATAATTTTAAAAGAAAAAAGCCCCGGCCAATGTGACAAGCAATATGCCCTGTCGGATCTGCCTGGTTTGAGCCTGCCGCTTAATTTTGATACAAAGCAGGCGGCAGAAATAACTCCCAGAGCAGGAAACCGTTTTCCATCTCTGAACCCTCTGATTCATGTACTGATATAAGTACAAAAAGGGTCACATTCAATACTTTTGTAATAATTATGTAAGAAAATGCACAGGTAAATGTTATGGCTTTTTTTCGGAATTTATAATATACTATTTCATGTGATGGAGCTGGTTATTCATCCGGGAAATGTCAATATTCCTAAAAAACAGGAAAAAATGCAAAAAATGCAAAAAAAGTATTGATAATTTTCCTTATCGGAAGTATAATCTACTCGTAATGCAATTAAGGAATTTCAAAAAGTATTTCAAAATCAAAAAGGAGAGTGCATTCATTATGAAGAAGCAGACAAAGTTAGTTGCTGTACTTTCAACAGCAGCACTGCTCGCTATCGGCGCTTCCATGACTTCCTTCGCAGCTACAGGCTGGGCAGAAGAGGATGGCACATGGGTATACTATGACAAAGACGGCGAGAGAGCAACCGATACCTGGAAGAAGTCCGGAAACAACTGGTATTACTTAGACAGCGACGGTGAGATGGCAGTAGATCAGCTCATCGAGGACGGCGACAACTACTACTACGTAGATGTAAACGGCGTTATGGCTTCTAATCAGTGGGTTGCTATTGAGAACGAGGATGCTGGTGAGGACAACGAGCCAGAGCATTACTGGTACTACTTCCAGGCTAATGGTAAGGCTCTGAAGAATGGTGATAATTCAAGCGTAGCTCTGAAGACTGTAAACGGCAAGAAGTATGCTTTCGATGAGGAAGGCAAGATGCTGTACGGCTGGGTTTCCGCAGACAACGCAGAGCGCATTGACAATACAGATGGTGATGGCTTCAAGGAAGGCGATTACTACTTCGGCGGCGAGGATGACGGTGCAATGACCACTGGCTGGTTACAGATGGACATTACATACGATGAGGCAACCAATGATTACGAGATCGCTCCTGTATTCAACGAGGATGAGGATCAGAGCCGTTGGTTCTACTTCCAGTCCAATGGTAAGAAGGTTAAGGCTTCTGACGGTGATGTTCAGAAGAGCAAGACTATCAATGGTAAGAAGTACGAGTTCGATCAGTACGGTGCTATGACAGCAGAGTGGTCTCTGGATGTTGAGTCTGCATCTGATAACGGTGTAAGAACTGGCAACAGCTCCTCCTCTACTAACAGTGTAGCAGCTCAGTACGCTAAGGAGTGGAGATACTTCAACAGCGTTGAGGATGGTTCTCGCGTAAGCAAGGGCTGGTTCAAGGTAGTAGCAGCTGAGTACCTGAACTATGACAAGTATAATGATGATGAGGATGCATGGTACTATGCAGATGGAAGCGGCAACCTGTATGCAGGTGAGTTCAAGACCATCAATGGCAAGAAGTACGCATTCAGAAACGATGGCCGTATGATCAGTGGCCTGAAGTTCATCAAGGGTGAGGGCACAGGCAGCTTAGATGTGAAGGCTGCTGATGATGACAGCCATCCTTTCGATGATGAGGATCGTTTCGATGAGAGCGCTCTGTGGTATGAGGCTAACGGCTATGACTGCTACTACTTCGGTGATGGCGACGATGGCGCTATGAGAACCAACAAGACCAGCGTAAGCATTGACGGCGACAACTACAACTTCTACTTCGAGAAGTCCGGCGGCAACAAGGGTGCTGGTGTGACTGGCGAGAAGGATGACAAGTATTATCAGACTGGTAAGCTTGTAAGAGCTGGCTCTGATGAGAAGTATCAGGCTGTTCAGTATGTAGATGAGGCTGATAAGAAGGGCTATGCTAAGCTGGATGATGCTGATGATTTCATTGATGCAGTTAAGGATGCTGGTTATTCTGTAAGCCAGGAGATCACTCAGGCAAATATTGATGCTCTTGGTATCAATAAGGATACTGATGATATTAAGGAGATCGCTGTTATCACAGGTACTGATGGCAAGGCTGGTACCGATGCAAAAGAGTTCTTCTTAGTAAATACTTCCGGTAAGGTAATCGACAGCAAGTCCAAGAACAAGGACGGCAATGATTATCAGTTCGTAGTTGCTAAGGGCGGCGCTATCCTTGGTTACTACGTTGAGGACTAATCCTTAAACGGAAACTGACAATTAAAAATTAGGGGGAGAGCGTTGTGGCTGATATTGTTATTAGCTGCGGCGCTCTTCTTTTATATTTTAAAAGGAGGGATACCTGAATGATTAAAAGAAAACTGAAAGCTATCATATTGGCAGCGGCACTTTCTATTTCTGCTGCGTTCACTGCTGTTGCAGCCAATACCACTACCATGGAAAGCTGCGGAGCATATCTGTTTGAATGGCGTCCGGTAGACTGCGGGGATGGTCAGGCATTTGCCATCTTAGTAGGGGGAAACACAATTAATGAAAGCGATGTAATCCTCAGAAGGGGGTATGACTATGCATATACGTTTAATCCCATGACATATTCCCGGCCTTGGGGACAGGTGCCGGATCTGGTAAATATCAATGGTGTATGGGGGATTCCAGAAAACTGGTCATCTCTTCCAGAAGGAGCACAGCCTACCACTCGTATTGTACTTTATACCAACAATAAAAACCTTTCCACCAATGAACGATATATCGACGTGGTTCATCTGCCAGGAAATGTAGACACATCTACTCTTCCAGCAGAAGTCCGTAAATATCTGATCAATGTGGATGGATCAGATGCAGGAGCATATGAAGGAACAATCACCGCTGGCTGGGTTACGGAAAACAATCAGAAAAAATACCGCAAATCCGATGGAACTTATGTTACCAATGGCTGGCTTAACGTAGATGATGAGTCCTACTATATGGATGAAAACGGTGTTATGCTGGCAGATACCATCACTCCTGATGGAGTATATGTAAATGCTAATGGTGAAAAAACAAACTATATGCCCGGCTGGTACCAGGATGCCGGAGGCTGGCACTATATTTTGAAAAATGGCCATTATGCCGGAGCAACCTGGATTCAGGATACAGATGGGAAATGGTATTACATGAATATTGGAACCTATATGGAAACCGATGACATCACCCCTGACGGCTACTATGTAGATGCCAATGGCGTATGGGATGGAAAGCCAAGTACTCAAAAGAACACTGTAAACCTTGGCCCTGGTGTGGCAAAAGGATGGGAGCCGATCGATACCGGATGGAAATTTAAACAGGAAGATGGAACCTATCTTACAAATAGCTGGCATCAGGATCCTGATGGCAAGTGGTATTACCTGAACGAGGATGGCTGGATGCTAAAAGACCAGACTACACCAGACGGCTACTATGTGGATTCTAATGGTGTGTGGAATGGAGCAAGTGCTGAAAACTAACACAATGACTGTATGATATGTAAAAAGACTGCCCTGTTAAATGGAGCAGTCTTTTTTGCATGGATCATTTCAAAAGGCATATTTTATCAAAGGGTATCAGAAAAAGAGAACTGTCCTGTTTTTGATACTCTAACACCTCTTTCGTAAAACCGTTTTTTGAAAATAAAAATAGAAAATCTGATCATAATGGAACAGTTTGCCCCTGTCTAATAACTGTTTCATAATTTCTATATTAACAGGTACATTCCGCCATTTACACTCACACAATAATGCCTGATTATCCTGAATCGCTATAATATCGATTTCTTTCTGCCTTTTTTTGACAGGATCCGTTCCCCACCACCTTCCGGTATTACCGGGTAAAAATGGGAGCTTGGTGTATATTTGAGGATGGTAAAGATATTGCTGGCAAATATCCTCAAACACTCGTCCGCTTTCTTCAAAAAATGTAAATGGGTGTAGTTTAAACTGAACCGTTCGGAGCCCGTAAAGCGGATTCTTATAGCCTAATACCTGCTCTTCCATAAAGCTAATGGAAGAACTGCGCAGAATTAGAAATAAACGGTTGGTTTTCCAGCACTGGTCAATGTGGCTCTGAAGAATGGATGAGATAGGAGCCGGTCTTCAAATTACTAAATTGAGGGGCTGATACCGCGTGGACGGCTAACGGTGATTCTGGCAGACCCGCCAGATTTTCTTTTTTCGTCCGTCCCCTCCACAGCCATATAGTAAACGGCGTGTTTATCCTTAATAAATTCATTAATCAGAGTGGTTTTGCCTATGCGCCTTCTTCCATGAAATACCGCAAATTCAAAATGATCACTGTTATAAAGCGATTCTAATTTTGCCAATTCTCTGGACCTGCCAATAAACATATGTTCACCTTTTCTGCTAATCAAACAATTAGTAATTATATAATTAGTATACATTACAATGACGAAATAATTTTCTCTCAATGCAATTAAGGAATTTCAAAAAGTATTTCAAAACCAAAAAGGAGAGTGCGTTCATTATGAAGAAGCAGACAAAGTTAGTTGCTGTACTTTCAACAGCAGCAATGCTCGCTGTCGGCGCTCTCTTGACTTCCTTGGTAGCTATAGGCGGGGCAGAAGAGGGGGGACATGGGTATACTATGACAGAGATGGCGCGCGTGTAACAGGCACATATAAGACGTCCGGAAACAACGGGCATTACTTAGAAAGCGACGGAGAAGATGGCGCTATGAGAACCAATAAACAACCGTTGCAATTGACGGCGAGAATTATAACCTTGACTTTGAAGAATCTGGCGGCAGCAACGGTACTGGTAAGGCTGGTGAGAAAGATGACAAGCAAAATGATTTAATATAGCATAAGGGGGAAACGTTATAACTGATATAGTAATATACTGGCTGTAACGCTTATTTTAGCTGTTGAAGGTGATTTAAGAAAATCTTTTTGTAAAACAATGTTAATTTTAAGAAAGATAAGTATTTTATATGATAAGAAAATATTTGTTATATTTGGGTCTGTTTGCCATCTTAGCGACCTCCTCTGCTATTCTGATTTTTGCTGATACTAATTCTCTTGTTTCCAACACTTTAATGAAAAAGTGCGGAGTATATCTCTTCGAGAGGCCTCCAATTGACTGTGATAACAGAAATTATTTACAATTGCTGAAAGCTACGTAATTTCAAATAGGGGCTATAATTACGCCTATAAGTTGCGCTTTTAATGGCAAGATGGTATACTGTAGAGCATGAAAGCTAATATACCACACAGAAGTAAAATCGAAAAGAGGTTAAGCATGGATAAAAATCAAAGTTCATACCCCCTGTCTGCTCAGATCGAGCAGTTTAGACGCGATTGGAGAAAGGAAAATTCCAGAATAGTAGATATTTTTGTTCTTTTGATTTTGGTAGGACTTCCCCTTGTGTTTCAGGATTTTTATTTTAATATTTTAGTTGTTAAATACTATTATTATTGTGCCATGGTTATTGGAATGGTTGTTTTTACCGTTATAGTGGCCATCATTTATATACGACGTGATAAACTTTATTTTGGCGGAGAAACGCTTAAGCTGATTCGAGGCGACTTAAAGGTATCATCTTTGCAAATTGTCGATTGGGCTATGATTGCTTTTGCATTAGCAGCAGTCATTTCTACGTTGCAGTCAGAATATGTCTACGAGTCCTTTTGGGGAAATGAGGGGAGGTATTGTGGCTTGTTTCTGATTCTATTGTATACAATCTGCTATTTTCTTGTAACACGGTGTTTTAATTTTAAGAGATGGTATATAGATGTATTTTTAGGAACAAGCGTAATTGTTTGTTTCTTGGGAATCCTGCATTTCTTTAATTTGGATCCGCTTGGTTTTAAAAAAAATATTTCACCGGACGATTACAATATATTTGTGTCAACTTTTGGGAATATCAACACGTACACTTCTTATCTTGCGTTGCCGATAGGAGTAAGCTCTGTTTTATTTGCGATTGAAAAGAACCTAAAACGGAAAATATGGTATTATATCTGTATGACGTTGGCGTTTATGGCAATTATTATGGGAGTCAGTGACAACGCGTATCTGACATTGTTTGCGCTTTTAGGACTGCTACCGCTATACTTATTTGGGGATCGAAAGGGGATCAATGCCTACGTTGCTATTCTGTCTACATTTTTTACAGTTATTTTAACTATCGACTGGATTGAAAGCATAATGGGAGATAAAGTGCAGGAAATCAGTGGAATTTTTAATTTTTTTACCCGAATCCCGGGGCTTTGGATTGTGGTGCTGGTATTGTGGGGAATGACGGGAATTTCATATCTGCGTAATCGAAAATTGGATCAACAGGGAAAGAAAGCAAAAGCTACTAATTTATACAGATATTTATGGTTGATTTTGGTATTGGGGGGAGTATCGGCGATTCTGTTTGTACTCTATGACGCTAATTTTATGGGAAATGGAGCACGATATGGAGCGGCGGCCAATTATTTTGTATTAGATGATACCTGGGGAACCGGCCGTGGCTATGTTTGGAAACTAGCTTGGAAGATATATAAAGATTTTCCTATTGTGCACAAGCTTTTTGGCTATGGACCGGATACTTTTGGGGTAATCACTGTTCAGAATTTTTGGGAAGATATGATGAAAATTACAAATCAGAAGTACGAAAATGTTCATAATGAATATTTGCAGTACTTGGTGACGATAGGTATTATTGGTCTTATAGCCTATCTGACATTTTTGGGAACGGCTTTGGTTCGTATGATTCACATTGGACACCGAACGCCGGTAGTAATGGCTTTCGTATTTGCTGTTATTTGTTATTGTGTACAGGCTGTAGTAAATATAAGCGTTCCGATGGTAATGCCGATAGTGATGCTTTTGATTATGATGGGAATTGCGGCTGGCAGAGAAGAATGCGGTGTTTCCTAAGCTTTTTGAAACTAAAAGGAGCTTGTGTTTTTATGGATAAAATAAAAGTGCTTCAGGTAAACAAGCTATATTATCCAGAAGTTGGCGGAATTGAGAAAACATTGCAGCTTATAGCAGAAGGGCTGAATGAGAAAACAGATCTGGAAGTGCTGGTATGTCAGAAGAAGGGAAAAGGAATAACGGAACAAATTAATGGAGTACGAGTTCATCGAGCCAGCAGCTTTGGGGTTGTCGCGTCAGTTCCAATTTCAATTTCTTTTATTTGGAAGTTAAGACAAATGTCCAAAGGAGTGGATATTGTACATTATCATATGCCTTTTCCTTTGGGAGACTTGGCCTGTTTGCTGTCAGGGTATAAAGGTAAGGTAGTAGCATACTGGCACAGTGATGTTGTAAAACAGAAAAGATGGATGTTTCTGTACCGGCCGGTAATGAATGCGTTTCTAAAACGTGCGGATGTGATTTTTATTGGAGCAAAGGGAGTGGCGGATGGGTCAAAATATCTGAGACCTTATTTGGATAAATGTCATGTGGTGCCTTTTGCGGTAAGTGAAGATATTCTGCAAGATGGCAAGGTTTATTTAGAAAAAAATGGTTATTTAAGAAATAATGAAAACCTTCATATTTTATTTGTAGGTCGTCTCGTGTACTATAAGGGTATTTCTGTTCTTATTGATGCAGTAAAACAGCTTCCATACTATATAAGATTGTCCGTGGTGGGAGATGGCATTTTGGAAGAAGAGATGAAGCGGAAATGCCATGACCTCAATATAGAAAGCAGGGTGAATTTTTTTGGAAAGGTAACAAATGAACAGCTGAGGAAATGTTACAAAAATGCAGATGTGTTTGTATTGCCTTCAACTCAACGAAGTGAGGCATTTGGGCTTGTCCAGCTGGAGGCAATGGCCTATGGTATTCCCATCATAAATACAAATTTAAAAAGTGGAGTACCAGAGGTCAGTGTTCATAAGGAGACAGGATTAACAGTGAATCCGAAAGATTCAGCTCAGCTTGCAGAGGCATTACAATGGATGTCAGAACATCCGCAGGAGCGGATTGATATGGGGAAAAGAGCGAGAAAGCGTGTTGAGAAATATTATTCGGAAACAGCATTGTTTTCTAAACTGATGAAGGAATACGAAGAAGTTTTATGGTGTAAAAAACAAAGATAGGCGTAAAAAGAAAAAGGGAACCGAAGTCACTATAATACCAGGGACTGCGGTTCCTTTGACTTATGAGGAATAATATACCAAAATTAATAAATAATTAAATAAAAACCAATTTTTATTGACATTGTAAAGTTGCGCTTGAAAGAGTTAAATGCTATACTGTATTGAGGTTTATCATGTATAGAAATAGGGAGGATTCTATGAAACAGAGGGAACAGTTTAAACGTATAATTAAATTTATGTCCTCTCTTACGGTTATTGCATTGCAGATGTCTTTGTACTGGATTGTCTGGCTATATCATTATAACAGCAATATTGAACTCCCCTTCTTTAGAAAAGGCAATTGGCTTATGGTAGCTTTATATGGGGTTCTTCTGTTTTTCTTTGTTCACATTTATGGCGGACTGAAAGTTGGATATCTGAGAAAGGGAGAGATTATTTATTCGCAGATATTGGCTCTTTTTTGTGTAAATGCCGTGACATATATTCAGATCTGTCTGTTGGATCGCCATTTTGTAAATGCTGTTCCTTTGGTCGTCATGATGATATTACAGATAGTGGTTATTGTTCTGTGGGCCAGCTTGTTCCAGCGGTTCTATTCAAAAATGTTTCCGCCGAGAAAAATGCTACTGATTTATGGTGAACGTTCGGCTTTTGGACTGATGAATAAAATCAGTACAAGAGATGACAAATATAATATATGTGAAACGGTGAATGTAAAGCGTGGTATGGAATATGTGTCGGGCAGGATTAGAGAATACGATTCCGTGATTATTGGTGATATTCCTTGCCAGGCGCGAAACCACATTTTAAAATATTGCTTTGAACATTCCATACGGACTTATATTTTACCGAAAATTTCAGATATCATGCTTCGTGGAGCGGATGACATAAACTTATTTGACAGTCCCCTGCTGCTGGCGCGAAATCAGGGATTTACCTTTGAGCAAAAGGTAATGAAACGAACGATGGATCTTATACTGTCACTGATAGGTATTATAATTTCATCTCCGCTAATGCTATTGACTGCTTTTGCAATTCTAATTCAGGATGGCGCTCCAGTGATTCATAAGCAGACCCGGCTTACTATGGGAGGAAAGGAATTTTGTGTTTATAAGTTCAGAAGTATGATTAAGGATGCTGAGAAGGATGGTATTGCTAGGCTTTCAGCAGAAAAAGATGTACGGGTTACGCCAGTAGGCAGGGTAATACGCCGAGTACGTCTGGATGAATTACCGCAGTTGTTCAATATTTTGAAGGGTGATATGTCTTTGGTGGGTCCCAGACCAGAACGTCCCCAGATCGCTGCGGAATATAGGGAATATATGCCGGAGTTTGATTACCGTTTGAAAGTAAAAGGTGGTCTTACGGGTTTCGCACAGATATATGGTAAATATAACACAACACCATATGATAAGCTGAAGCTAGATCTGATGTATATTGAAAATTATTCTTTTCGTCTGGATCTAAAACTTATTTTCATGACGGTGAAAATACTTTTTATGAAGGATAGCACAGAAGGTGTGGCAGAAGGACAAACAACGGCAACATTGGTGGATGAAGGGTATACCAGAGAACGGTCAGATGGGTATGGCCGATATTAGGCATTAGGAAAGAATAGGAAAATAAAATGAGCCTGTTAAAAATAGTAGTAAATACAACGGACCACTTAAAACCGGTTCTTCTAAAAATATTTCCCCACGAGTTGCTACGCATCATGAAGGGGAGAGTGATAAAAAAAAGTCATCAAAAACTTTTGAAGGTAACATTGAAGCCTTTTGACAGAAAACGTTTTCAAGACGGCGTCAATCTCATTGGCAATATAAAGGCAGATACAGGACTGGGACAGAGTTGCCGACTGGTAGCTGCGGAACTAGATAAGAGTAGCATCCCATATTCCGTGTACCAGTATGAGCAGTTAGGAATTATGTCCAGTACAGATATGCAGTTTGCTGGAAAAATCAGTTGTGAGCTTCCGTATAATATAAATCTGATTCATATTAATCCTCATGAACTGGGGCTTGCGTTTCAGCAGTTGGGACATAGTGTGTGGGATGGACACTACAATATCGGTTTTTGGTTGTGGGAATTAGAAGAATTTCCAGAAGAATGGACCCCTTGTTTCAGATGCCTTGATGAAATCTGGACTCCGTCTGAGTTTATCAGCCAGGCAGTCCGTAAAAAAACAAGTCTTCCAGTGAAAACGGTACCATACCATGTAGAAACGAGGATGGATCAGGTTTATGAAAGAACTGAGTTTGGACTTCCAGATGATATGTTTCTCTTTCTCATGATGTATGACAGAACCAGCATGACAGAAAGAAAGAATCCTGAGGCAGTAATACAAGCTTATAAAAAGGCCTTTACCAGACAAGACAAAGCAGGACTGGTGATTAAGATTAACAACTGTACACATGAGGAAATTAATGTTCTTAAAAAAAGTCTGGAGGATTATCCTAATGTATTTTTCATCTCTCAGATCATGGACAGGAGTCATGTAAACAGTCTGATTCGTTGTGTGGATGCAGTGGTATCTTTGCATCGGGCAGAGGGATTTGGATTGGTTCTGGCAGAAGCAATGATGCTGGGAACGCCTACTATTGCAACGAACTGGTCTTCCAACACAGAATTTATGACTTCAGATACTTCCTGCTTGGTAGACTGCCAGCTGGTAGAACTAAAAAAAGATTTGGGACTTTTCAAAAAGGGAAATCGCTGGGCAGAGCCAGATGTGGAGCAAGCAGCAGACTATATGAGGTGCTTGTATCATGATCCTAAATACGCACACGAAATGGCTGAAAGAGCCAAAGCATATATTGAAGAAAGGCTTAGCATGAAGCAGATTGTAGGGATTATAGAGGAAAGAATTGGGGAGATCTATGAAGCAGCAATTAAAGAAGGTAATTAAGAGAATAGTGCCAGAATCAGTATTAGTCTGGTGGCAAACAAGGTCTTCAAGATATTTGGAACAATCTGATATAATTAAATATGATTCTCAATTTTTCAAGAGAGGAATAAATCTTATAGGCCCAATGCAACAAAATTCTGGATTGGGACAAAGTTGTCGGCTGTTGGAACGAGCTATCAATGCTAGTGGTATTATGTATGAAGTGTTTCCGTATTCATCGGAACTAAGTCCTAGAAAATTTAAGCTATTTTCCACCAAATTAGTGTATAGTATTAATATTTTTCACATAAATGCTCATGAGTTCTGCCATGCTTTTTATCAATTGAAAAAAAAATCTTGGGATAGGCATTATAATATTGTGTATTGGTTGTGGGAATTGGAGGATTTTCCAGACAGCTGGGTGCCATATACGAGAATGATTGATGAGATATGGACACCAGCAGAATTTGTCAGCAACAGCATCAGAAAAAAGGTTAAAATTCCAGTAAAGACAGTTCCATATTGGCTACAAGTAAAAATAGACAATCAAATAACTCGTAAATATTTTGGACTGCCGGAAGAAAAGTTCCTTTTTTTTGTAGCATATGATAAAAATAGTGTTGCAGAACGAAAGAATCCTCAGGGATGTATAAATGCATTTAAGATTGCTTTTAGGCCCAATAATAGAGATGTTGGCTTGGTGATAAAGATTAATCATGCAACAGAGACAGATGTAGAACAATTGAAGGAAGAACTGACCGGTTACAATGTGTATTTTATTAAGAAAACATTGTCAAAGCTAGAAATGGATACTATGATTTCACTTATGGATGTATATATATCTTTGCATAGAGCGGAAGGATTTGGTTTAATATTAGCAGAGTCCATGGCTTTGGGAACTCCGGTTGTTGCTACAGATTATTCAGCTAACACAGAATTTATGAATAGTGAAGTTGCCTGTATGATTGATTATCAGAAAGTAATATTAAAAGACGATGTATGGCCATATGAAAGGGGAAATTGCTGGGCAGAGCCAAATGTGGAGCAGGCTGCAGAATATTTGAGAAAATTGTATGAAGATTCTACCTATTACAATGAAATAAAAATAAGGGCTCAGAAATATATAACTGAGTGGTTGGGTGAGAAGAGAATCACAGAAATTATCAAGTCTAGATGTAAAGAGATATTTAACTTAGAGAGAGAGAATGAGAAATGAATACATTAAAAGAGTTGTATGCTTATAGAGAAATGATATTTAGTCTTGTGCGCCGAGATTTAAAGGGACGTTATAAAGGTTCCGTTTTAGGCTTTTTATGGACATTTTTGAGTCCTCTTTTACAATTAGTTGTTTATACATTTGTTTTTTCTACGATTATGAGAGCAGGAGTTGAAGATTATTATTTATTTTTATTTGTCGCGCTTGTTCCATGGACATTTTTCAGTGCGTCCATATCTGGGGGGGCAACTTGTATTACAGGGCAGAAAGATATGGTAAATAAAATATATTTTCCAAGGGAAGTGCTACCAATATCTCATGTAATTAGCCAGTTGATTAATATGTTACTGACATATTTGGTGGTGATAGCAGTGTTAATTGTTTCAGGAAAGGGAATTAATGTTGCTATATGGATATATTTTCCGGTTGTAGTTTTTCAAGAGGTTTTGTTAGCGTTTGGATTAACAATGCTTTGTTCAGCGATTAATGTTTATTTTAGGGATTTACAATATATTTTGAATATCGTTGTTTTAGCATGGCAATTTATGAGTCCGGTAATGTATGCTGCAGATCAAGTTCCTGAAAAATGGAGAACATTATTTTACTTAAATCCGATGACTCCTATTATTGAGGCATACAGGGATATTTTTTATTATAAGCAATCTCCTCAAATGAGTGATTTTATTTTGGGGGCTTTAATGGGATGTATCATGTTATTAGTAGGATGGATTTCTTTTGATAAACTGAAGAAACACTTTGCGGAGGTAATGTAATGCAACAGGAATATGCAATAGAGGTTAAAAATATTACTAAGTCTTTTAAGGTATACTTGGATAGAAGCAATAATTTAAAGGATTTTGCTATTCATAGCAGTAGAAGAAAATTTGAAAACAGGGAGGTATTAAAAGGAATTAGTTTTAAAGTAAAAAAGGGAGAAGCTATTGGATTAGTTGGGAGAAATGGCTGTGGTAAGAGTACAACGCTTAAGCTTTTAACCCGTATAATGTATCCCGATACAGGGGAAATAAAGATTAATGGAAGGGTATCAAGCCTAATCGAATTAGGGGCCGGATTTCATCCTGATATGAGTGGACGCGAAAATATTTATATTAACGCATCAATTTTTGGATTATCCAGAAAAGAAATAGATAAAAGAGTAAAAAAAATAATAGCCTTTTCAGAATTAGAAGATTATATTGATAACCCAGTAAGAACGTATTCTTCTGGAATGTATATGCGATTGGCATTCTCTGTAGCAATTAATGTAGATGCAGACGTTTTATTAATTGATGAAATATTAGCTGTAGGGGATGCCAATTTTCAGTCTAAATGTTTTCAAAAGTTACGCGATATTAAAGAAAGTGGAACGACGATTGTGATTGTTTCACATGCACTTGGTCAAATTGAATCAATCTGTGAAAGATCTATATGGATTGAAGATGGAAAAATCAAGGCAGAAGGTGAACCAAGAAAAGTGCATAGACAATATTTGCAGTATATGGGAATGGAACGTAGAGAAGATAAAGACGAAGAAGAAAACAATAAAAATGTAGACGTTACTATTAATAGAGAAGGTAATCATAAGGTTGTATTTGAAAAGATACAAATATTTGATTCAGATGGAAAAGTGTGTCACCAGTTTGAAAGGGGAGACGATATTATTATTGAAGCGCAGTACCGTGTATTTGAGAAAATACACAATGCGTATTTTGCATTGGATTTAATTAGAGAAGATGATAATATGTACTGTTTTGCTTCTAATACTAATTTTTCTCTAAAGAGAAAAGTAAATCTAATGTCTGATGGAAAATTGCAGATTAGACTCAACAAAGTTCCTCTTGTTCCACAAAGATATTTTATAGATTTAATTTTAAAAGAAGGTAATACAAAACCTATTGATATCGTACGTCACGCAGTCGACTTTGAAATGTTTTCATATGAAAAATGTGGTGGCATCACATATATTGATACAGAATGGGATTGGACAGATAAAGATATTGAAAATTCTTTGAACTAGTAATAAGGGCGTTTCCTGTATAATTTAAAATGTGGACGTTGAAAATTAAAAATACCTCAGAATACAATAAAACTACTGATTGGCAGGTTAGCAAAAATCTTATTGAACAGAGAGGTATCTAGAATGAAGTCTACCACACAGAACAAAAAAATACGTGAATTTCAAAAGTAAATTACGTATGCAAAACAAAAATTCCACATATGCCTTGAAAATATCATATTTCCTATATTTTAAAGATATGAAATCATGAGTTTTTGTGGTAAGATAACTACAAATCATTGAAAATAATCGTTTTTGCGATATGGCAAACAAGTCTCTGAAAGGGGATTTTTGAGACTGACTTTTACAGGCTTCTATGAAAGAATGAAAGTTTGCTGTGTCCTGCGGCGTTTTTCACTGATTGGTTTTATTTCAGCAGCTTCGGTGATAACGTTACTTCGTCAGGGGCAACGTACCGGAGCTGCAGTTTTTTCATTATCTCTTCTCCTGCCGATTCGTCTCAAGGCTTTGCGGATCATCAAATTCACCGCCGCGATCTGTTAAGACGACCAGGAGGAGAAACATAAATTCAATGCTGCGGCCCAAGGCCTTCTGCAGACGTTCAAATTACAGCTTTACAGCGCTTTCTGCACAGAGGTTCACGAGTCTGTCGATCAGAAGCTGTGTTTGAGGGAAATAGAGAGTCAGGATACATTTCGTGGATTCATGTGCAGATTTGACCGTATCCACTTCCCGAAAGTCTAGTTCGTCTGTATGAGCCCCTTTGAAATCAGCAAAGGTGCGCCCGATCAAGACCTCCCGGATCTGGGTCTGATGGGGCTTTCGCTTTTTAAACTTCACTTTCCTTTTCAGGTCGACATTCCGACTTAGGAGAATTCCATTGTCGATGTAGGAATAAAAGGTTAGACACATTGAGTTCGGGATGATTGGTCAGGATCATGTAGGGAGACTCTCCCTGTCCGATCAGAGGAGTGACAATGCGATCAATCAGATGGAGCGCCTTCCTTGTCAGGTTGATTCCTTCTCGGAAGGAAGTACGCAGTCTTCATAGAGTCGCTGTGTAGCTTTTGCGTGGTAGTCATATTTGCTGTGGATGGAGCATTTGTTTCTGGGTTTGTAACAACCGCTGCAGACAAAAGGAGCCCGTTCGATTCGTTGGCAATGTTCCGGTTCAAAACTGCTGCAAACGCGATTACATTTATGACAGGATTTGCATTTGATATCACAGACGAGCAGTTTGCTGCAGGCATTGGTCTTCTTACAATAAAAACGGTGGATACAGAAGTTATAGGAATTATTGAAACTGCCGCGATTCCAGAGTTTTTTAGAGATGGTGGAAGGATCTTTGCAAAGGAATTTTGCGATTTCTCGAAAAGATTTACCGTTATCTAAACTGTGTTCGATATAGAGCCAGTCTTTCAGGGTTAAGTGTTTGTGATGCCCAGGTATCAAATTTGGCATCATGAGCCTCCTTTAGCCGCCGCAAGGAACTAAAAGAAGGATACATGAAAAGACATGAGAATAACAAGAGATAAATGAAAGAGTAAGTTCTACTTGCCAGATGAATAGTAGAATTTAAATAAATAGTTCAGGAATAGATTTCTATGGAGATTTTATGCTGACGAACATAGAAATCTATGGTATTATGAACATGGATGGTACAATGACCAGATTTGCATGATTTGATTGAATGGGTTCAACGAAGTGCAACATTCTCAAGTTCTTGGAGGAGAGGAGAAACTTGAGATTACATGATTTTATATAGGAGATTAAAATGAAAAAAATTGCGTTAGTTAATCATCGATATGGTTTAGAGGTAACAGGCGGGTCTGAATTAGAGTGCCGTTTACTGGCAGAAAAGTTGAAAAAATATTATGAAGTGGAAGTGTTGACAACATGTGCAATTGATGATGGAACATGGAGCAATTTTTATCCAGAAGGCGTGCAGAACGTTGATCAAATTGTTGTCAGGCGTTTTTCGACGTCTCATGATAGAATATGGGAAAACTATGAAGAACGCTTAAATAATATGCTTGCACTAGAGTCTAATTATAAGTTTGAAGATGAAGTGCAGTGGATTATGGATCAGGGGCCATATACACCAGCATTGTTTGAGTATATTCATAGAAATTATCAAAATTATGATGTTATTATTTTTATGACATACTTATACTATACAAGTGCTATATGTATGTTAGGTATTCCTAATGCATTGTTTATCCCTACAGCACATGATGAACGAGCTATTCATTTACCATTTTATAAACGGGTCTTTGATGAGCCAAACGGGTTTTTCTTCAATGCTGAAGAGGAAAGAAAGTTTGTAGAGAGACAGTTCCCAAATGTTAAAAATAAACCAAGCACAACGGGCGTTTTTGGTTTAGACTTGGTGCAGGAGGAAACTTTACCGGACATAAGAGAAAAATTTGGCTTACAAATGCCATATATTATATATGCAGGACGGATCACGCCAGCTAAGGGTTGTGATGAAATAATAAGCAATTTTCTTACATATAAACAAAGAAACAAAAATGACTTAAAGTTAGTATTGATTGGAAAAAAAGATATGGATCTTCCAAATACAGAAGATATTTTGTTTCTGGGATTTGTTTCTGACGAGGAAAAGTTGGCACTAATGCGTGATGCACGTTTATTTGTCATTGGATCACATTTTGAAAGTTTATCTATAGTCGTATTAGAAGCATTATCTGTAAAAACTCCTGTTTTGGTTACAGCTAAATGTGAGGTATTAAAAGGCCATGTATTAAGGAGCAAAGCTGGATTTTATTATAATGATTATAATGATTTTGAAAATGCTATTAATAAAACATATCAAGATAATGCAGAATACTTGACTATGGGAGAAAGGGGAAGAAATTATGTAGAAGATAATTATTCATGGAATAAAATCCTTGAATCAATGAGACGTATTATAGATAATGTTGGTTTTTGCAAAAAAGAACTTTCGGATAAAAAAGAAGAATTACTAGATGTATCCATAATTAATAGTAAGGTATTGCCTGCGTTTCAAAAAAATAATATAGCTATTGTTTTGGCAACAGATAATAATTATGCTGCTATTTTATCGGTTGCACTTCAGTCGATAATTGAAAATTCTGCAGAAAGCAATAACTATGATATACTTATTTTATCAGATCGAATTACCGAAAATAATAAAAAAATGCTTGAGTATATGTTGACGGAAAGAGAAAATTTTTCTCTGCGCTTTATAGAAGTATCTCATATATTAGATAAGTATAGTTTTAAGTTTAATAATGCACAGTTATCGCGTGCAACGTTTATGCGCTTATTGATTCCAAAAGTGTTTTGTGAGTATTCAAGGATATTATATTTGGATTGTGATTTAGTTGTTTTAGAAGATACAGCTGAATTATATAGAGCAGAGTTAGATAATAATATAGTAGGTGCGGTAAGAGATCCCCATATAATTGAAGTCTGGAGATTTAGAGATGAAATAAAAAAACATATTATGGAAGATGTTAAACTTGATACACCAAGTGATTATTTTAACGCAGGAGTAATGCTGGTAGATGTGACAAAATGGAGAGAAATTTATACATCAGAACAATTATTAGAGATAGCAATATCCAAGAAATGGATGTGGGAGGATCAAGATGTTTTAAATTATACATTACGTAATAAGGTGAAATATTTGGATGCAAGCTGGAATGTTTTTTGGGTTCTTTGCCCTAGGGTGCAACAAATAATGGAGACTAATGTGGCATATTTTGCTGCACTTAATACTCCTAAGATTATTCATTTTGCAGCTGGTTCTATGCCCATTAAACGTTTAGGAGAAAGATATTCTTACTACTATTGGAAATATGCTAGAAACACTCCGTTTTATGAACTGTTGATTGAAATAATGAATAAAAAGGAAGTACAGATGCCTAAGGTAGTAGAGGTTAAAGGAAATGTATTAATTAGGAAGATGAGAGGGGTATGCAGGAATATTGGAGAATTTGGTTTTGTGTACACAGCTAGGTTATTTAAAATATATTTGAAATCAATATTTGTTACTAATACGCATAATCGTCATACATATATTCAATCACAAGCTATTGAACTTCAGAAAAAAGGAAATTTATAAGTATAATAGTAAAATAAAAAACTTTTATAAATAGTAAAGATCGTGAGGTGTGAGATGGGGAAGGTATACTTTTTTTGTGATTCACAAAGAAATATATTATCAGCTTATTTTCTGAAAAAAATATATTTTAATTCGGATGAATACGAAACGATATTATTAGTTTCCAACAATTCGAATAATTCGGTTGCTTGTGCACAAAGAATACTAAAAATGGGGGAATGGAAACAGGTAGAGATAATTGAGGAAGCCTTTAAAGACGAAATATATTTAAAAGAAAGAGCAGAATATTATAAGATTAATCATGGAGATATTGTAGGTGTATTTGCATTACAGAATAGATTTGCCAGGGCACTTTATCAGCAAGCTACATTAGTGGATGCATCAGTTATGTTAATTGATGAGGGCGTGATTTTGTTTCACGATTTTATAAATTGGCAGAAAAATCATAGGGATGGAATGTTTGCAGACATTGATGTGGAGAAAAGGTCTATTATAGCATGGTGTTATGATCCACAAATGTATAATTTGCCCGACAATTTTGATGTTAAAAGAATAAAAATCAGAGAGTACTTAGAGGATGTTATATTATGTAAAAAGATGCAGTCGGAAATAAAATATATTTTTAATGTACAAAATGAGAAAGCTGCACAAATTATATACTTTGATCAATATTATGCTTTAAGTGGAAGAACTAGTGCAGAAATTGAACGATATTTTCTTGAAATGATTTCCATAATATGTTCATCATTTGATTTTTTTATTAAGCCTCATCCAATGGAGAGGGGGTTTAATGAAAAATATAAAAATATTAGCGGATCCATTATGCAGTCACAAAATAGTCCTTGGGAGGCAATATATTTTGTAAATTATTATAAGCAAGAAAATAAAAAATTGATCTGCATAGCAGGAGAAAGCACAGCAATATCGTCACCACTACTTATGTTTGGAGATAATAATTATAAACTGATTATTTTGAAAGACATTTATAATAGTTTTATTTTATCCTCAACATTATGGTCTCCAGATAAATATTTCGATACATTACGAAGCTTATATAATGAAAATCTTTATATGCCAAACAGCTTTGGCCAATTGGATTATGTTATAAGAGAAATAATGGAAAGCGGGGATAAGAGAGAAAATGAACTTTTAAATAAAACAGAAATGACTTTGAGTAAATTAAGTAAAGAAGTAATTGGTTATAAGCCAACAGTAATTACCCCACAGCTCCAAGTGTTAGATAATAATATTTTGCTAGAAAGCCTTACTGTTGAATATGTTTTGAAAGATGGAACCTTTGATTTTAGCTATGAAATTCCAGAGAAAACATTTAGAAAAGAAAATAGGTTTAGATGGATACCCCATCAAAAATGTTTTATACGATTTAAAAATTTGAGAATTACTATTGTTGTAAATGGTTTGGAAGAAGAACTGATGATTGAAAACTTTATTCCAGAGCAAACAATAGTATTAACTTCAGATGGGTACGGTGAACTTAGTTCTTGCTATCCATCTTTTATAATAAAATTGGAGGAGCGGAAACCTGAAAAAATAAGAATTAGGGGAACATGGAAATTTGACTTTAATCGTGAACGAGTATTAGGCGCTTTACAATTATGTAATGAACAAAAGGTTTCTTTATTGAAATCTCAATATGAAGATAAAATCAAACAATTAAACATGAATATTGATAATTTGGAAAAAATAATTAAAAAACAGGAAGATACAATTGGAGTACTGAAAGATAATGTGCATAATTTGAAAAAAAATTATGATTTGTGGGAGCGCTTGGACAATAAGTCAGATATTTTAGAGCAAAAGATTGATAATCTGGAAAGTAGAAAAAACTTTATATTTAGGAAGAAGTAGAAGGCGTATTTGGGAATTATTTAATAGTATGTTAGGAGAAAAAGTATATGAGTTTTACGGCGATTATTCCAGTGAGAGAAGGAAGCAGACGTTTAAAAAATAAAAACATTGCACCATTTGCAGGAACAAATTTACTAATTAACAAAATAAACCAACTGAAAGAAGTAAACGAAATAGAACATATTGTAGTTTCTTCAGACTCTGATATGATGCTAAAAATGGCAGAATCTAGAGGTGTATTAACACATAAAAGATCTATAGAGTATTGTGATGAGAAAACTAAAACATTTGGGGAAGTGGTTGCATATATTTGTAATAATGTAAAAGGTGATGATATTCTTTGGGCGACTTGTACAGCGCCGTTAGTATTCCCCAAACATTATCGAGAGGCGATTAAATTATATAAAAAAGCAATTAAAGAGGGGTATGATTCGTTGGTTTCTATGGAAAAATTTAGGCGTTATTTATGGGATGACAATGGGCCTATAAACTACAGGTTGGGAATTGAACATGTTCCTTCTCAAGAACTGTCTCCGCTTTATTATGCAACAGATGGAATACTAATTGCTCCGCGTGAAAAAATGGTAGAGTGGAAATATTTTCATGGAAAACATCCATATCGTTATATATTAGATAAAAGAACCAGTATTGATATAGATGATGGTTTAGATTTGGCGTGTGCGCGGGCATGGTTAGATATGGATGAGTCAGTATCGCAGATAGATCCATATTGTATTGATGCACTACAGTAAATATTAGAAAGCATTCTACAATGCGTTGGTAAATACCAATCAGGGCGAGCAAAAGCGTTAGTTTGGAATAGCCATACTATAAGTGATAAGTAATCGTATATAAGTTTACTAGCCTGGGAAACTGTTTAAACAAAACTTGAAACGGTTTGAGTAGTAAATTCGGTCGTATATTGTATTTGCTAGAGGATTGCTAAATTCTATAATGCGAGTATGATGTTAAAAGAATTCTTAGCTACAGAGCAGTTTCAGAAGTAGCAGGAAAGTTTTAAGCGGTTAGCTCAATATTTTTGCGTAAGAAAATTGAAAGCCATTTACCAGTTGAAAAAGCCTACTAAATCTGCTAGACTAACTATAGTTTTACTATAAAATAGTTACAGTTTCAAAGAGGAGTATACCATGAAAGTTACAGCACTGATCATGGCCGGTGGACGGGGAGAGCGTTTCTGGCCGCGAAGCCGCAAAAGCCTGCCAAAGCAGTTTTTGTCTCTGACAGATGATGGAAAGACGATGATACAGCTGACAATTGAGCGCATTTTACCGTTAGTTCAGTTAGAAGATATTTATATTGCAACCAACAGAGACTATAAAAAACTTGCTCTGGAGCAGCTGCCGGGAATTCCTGAGGAAAACATCCTCTGTGAGCCCATTGGACGTAATACAGCACCTTGTATCGGGCTGGGGGCAGTTCATATGGCCAAGAAGTATGAGGATGCAGTTATGCTTGTTCTTCCATCAGACCATCAGATAAAGTTTACAAAGATGTTTCTGACTACTCTTCGGGATGCCTGTAGCCTGGCCGAGAAAAACAAGAATCTTGTTACTGTCGGTATTACCCCGGATTATCCGGAAACTGGATATGGGTATATTAAGTTTGATTCTCACGAGGTAGAAGGCAGAGCCTTTAGAGTAGATCGATTTGTGGAGAAACCTACGCTGGAGGTTGCAAAGGAATACTTGGCTACGGAGGAGTATCTCTGGAACAGCGGAATGTTTGCCTGGAAGATTTCTTCTATCTTAAAGAATATACAGCAGTTTATGCCCGATACCTATAATCGTCTGCAAAGGATTAGAGATGTTATCGGAACACCTGAGCAGGAGGTAGTGCTTGATAGGGAATTCCATGCTATGGAGTCTCAGTCCATTGATTATGGCATTATGGAGAAGGCAGAGGATATATATATTCTTCCCGGCACCTTTGGCTGGGATGATGTGGGATCCTGGCTGGCAGTGGAGCGAATCAAAAAGACAAATGAGTTTGGAAATGTGGTAAACGGGAACATTATTACAGTAAATACCAGAGACTGCATCATTCAAGGTGGAAAGAAACTGATTGCCACAGTTGGTTTGGAGGATCTGATTGTAGTGGATACGGAAGACGCTACACTGATTTGTGCCAAGGACAGCGCTGGAGATATAAAGAAGGTTTTGGAAAACCTGAAAATATGCAATAGAGATGAATATATTTAAGGAGATAAAAAATGAAAAATGCATTGATTACAGGAATTACAGGACAGGATGGTTCTTATCTGGCAGAGCTTCTGCTTGAGAAGGGCTATAATGTTTATGGAATCATGAGAAGAAAGAGCGTTGTGGATTACGGAAATGTGGAGCATATTAAGGATAAAATTCATTTTATCTATGCAGATATGACAGATGTGATTTCTCTGATCAGCGCTATGAGAATTTCACAGGCAGATGAGGTTTACAATCTGGCAGCACAGTCTTTTGTGGCAACCAGTTGGGAGCAGCCGATTGCTACGGCTGACATTGATGCTGCTGGTGTCACAAATATGCTGGAGGCTATTCGAACAGTAAAACCGTCTGCTCATTTTTACCAGGCTTCTACCAGTGAGATGTTCGGGCTGGTTCAGGAGATGCCTCAGACTGAGAAGACACCATTTTATCCCAGAAGTCCCTATGGTGTTGCCAAGCTGTACGGTCACTGGATTACCAAGAATTATCGTGAGAGCTATGGGCTGTATGCCTGCAGTGGTATTTTGTTTAATCATGAGAGTGAGCGTCGGGGCAAGGAGTTTGTTACCAGAAAGATTACAGATGCAGTTGCAAGAATTAAGCAGGGCATTCAGGAATACATGGAACTTGGAAATATGGATTCCAAGCGTGACTGGGGGCATTCTAAGGACTACGTCCGTGCTATGTGGCTTATGCTGCAGCAGGAAACACCAGATGATTATGTGATCGCTACCAATGAGACCAGAACTGTCCGCGAGTTTGTGGAGACTGCATTTGCTCATGTAGGTATCCAGGTAAAGTGGCAAGGGGAAGGCGTAGACGAGGTAGGAATCAACGCTGAAAACGGCCAGGTGATTGTTAAGGTAAATAAGAAATTCTTCCGTCCGGCAGAGGTTGATGTATTGCTGGGAAATCCTGCTAAGGCAGAGGAAAAGCTTGGATGGACAAGAGAAATCCCATTTGCAGAACTGGTAACAAGAATGGTAGATAATGATATGTCTCTGGTTGCAGAGGAAATTAAGATTGCCAATTTAAAATAAATATTGAGGAAAACTATGAAGAAAGCATTGATTATAGGTGCGGCAGGCTTCGTAGGCAACTATTTGATAGACCATATACAGAAAGACTGCGTATGGTCTATTGTTGTTACTAAGATGCCGCAGGAAATGATAAAACGGGACAGCGTTGAGGTTTGTGATCTGAATATTTTGGACAGAGAGGCAGTCTCTTCGCTGCTGAATGAGAAAAGACCAGATTACATTTTCCACTTGGCAGCCCAGAGCTCAGTGGCGTTATCTTGGAAGAATCCGGGACTTACAGTAGATGTGAATGTAAAGGGCAGTTTAAATGTACTGGATGGGGTGAGAGAACTGGATTATAGTCCCAGGATACTTTTGATCGGGTCTGGTGAGGAGTATGGCCATGTAAGGTGTGATGAGATTCCTATAAAGGAGAATAATGTACTTCGTCCTGGAAATATTTATGCAGCAACAAAGGCCTGTCAGAATATGATTGGACAGATTTATGCTCAAGCATATGGAATGGATGTGATGATGGTTCGTGCATTTAATCATGTGGGACCTAACCAGACATCGGCATTTGTAGTGTCAGATTTTTGCAGACAGGCAGCAGAAATTGAGAAGGGGTTACGGGAACCGGTGATCAGTGTGGGGAATCTCAGTGCGGAACGAGATTTTTCGGATGTGCGTGATGTGGTACGGGCCTATACAGCGCTGATGGAACATGGGGTTTCTGGAGAAAGTTATAATGTAGGATCGGGTCATGCTGTAGCTATTAAGGATATATTAGATATGATTTTGCACTATGCAAATGCGGATATTACCATAAATGTGGATCCGGCTCGTCTGCGCCCTGTGGATGTACCTGTGATTGAGGCAGATGTATCCAAACTGAAGGGGTGTACGGGATGGAGACAGGAGATTTCTCTGGAAAGAACAATTGAGGAAACCCTAGAGTATTGGCGGAAGGAGCTGGCTTGATGGTTACAACAGAACAAATGCAAAAGGAATACACTCGCTGGATTGATTATGCAGTAGAGGACACAGATGTAGCAGAAGAATTGAAGCAGATGGCAGGAGATTATGCAAAGCTTGAGGATGCTTTTTACCGCAATCTTGAGTTTGGCACCGGTGGCTTGAGGGGAGTAATTGGCGCAGGAACGAATCGTATGAATATTTATACAGTGGCAAAGGCTTCTCAGGGGTTGGCAGCTTATGTGAAGAAACAGGGGGGCCACGAAAAGGGCATTGCGGTCAGCTATGATTCACGGATTAAGTCGGATCTGTTTGCGAGAGTTGTGGCTCAGGTGTTTGCCGCAAATGGGATTCAGGTATATCTTTATAATGAACTCATGCCAACACCATGTTTGTCTTTTGCGGTTCGCAAATTGGGGTGTGCAGCAGGCGTTATGGTGACTGCCTCGCATAACCCTTCTAAATATAATGGATATAAGGTATATGGTTCTGATGGTTGTCAGATTACTACCGAGGCTGCTGCTGCAATTTTGAGCGAGATTGAGGCTGTGGACGTGTTTGACGGCGTTTCACGAATGAACTTTGATGAGGCAGTGGGTAGTGGGCGAATTCACTGGATAGACTCGGAGGTTGTAACAGATTTTGTAGATTTTGTAAGGTCTCAGAGTGTGCTTGGCTCTCAGGATGTGGTTGATAGGGATGTAGCGATTGTTTATTCGCCTTTAAACGGTACAGGACTTAAACCGGTGCTTCGGACGCTTAAAGAGAGCGGATTTACCAATATTACTGTGGTGAAGGAACAGGAGAAACCGGATGGTTATTTTCCGACCTGTCCATATCCCAATCCTGAGATTCGAGAGGCTATGGATCTGGGAATTGAGTATGCCAGACGGTATAATGCAGATCTTTTGCTGGCTACGGATCCGGATTGTGATAGGGTGGGAATTGCTGTAAAGGATGAAAAAGGCAATCATGTGCTTTTAAGCGGAAATGAGACAGGTATGCTGCTTCTTGACTTTATTTGCGGGCGCAGGATGGCCAATGGTACTATGCCGGAAAATCCGGTGATGATAAAAACCATTGTAACCATCGATATGGCGGAGCGGATTGCAGATCACTATGGAGTAAGTACTAGGAATGTTCTTACAGGTTTTAAATTTATTGGTGAGCAGATTGGATTACTGGAAAAGGAAGGACAGGAACAGCGGTACATCTTTGGTTTTGAGGAGAGCTATGGTTATCTCAGCGGATCCTATGTAAGAGATAAGGATGGGGTGGATGCCGCTTTTATGATCTGTGAAATGTTTGCTTATTATAAGGCTCAGAATATCAGCTTGTGGGAAAGACTGCAAAAGCTGTATCAGACTTATGGATACTGTTTGAATACGCTTCATTCTTTTACTTTTGAGGGATCAGCTGGATTCCGAAAGATGAAGGAAATTATGGCGACTCTGCGGAAAGGCATAGAAATTATCGGAGGCAAAAAGGTATTGCGTTGTCTGGATTATTCGGAGGGGCTGGATGGTCTGCCTAAATCCGATGTGCTGAAATTCATCTTGGAGGGGAACTGCTCTGTTGTGGTACGTCCTTCCGGAACAGAACCTAAGATGAAGGTGTATGTGTCGGTGAGTGCAGAAGATATGGAAGAGGCATCCTGCGTTGAGAGGAGGATGCAGGAGAATATGAAAGGGATTTTTGAGTAAAATATTCTCACATTCCTTCTGCTTTCTCCGTATAGTAAGGCGGGCTATAGTGAGACTGCTGTCAGTAGGTCTTTAGGGGAATGTGTAAATTACAATATAAGAACAGGAGAAAAGAAAATGGAACATTCGCTGGCCTGGAAAACATTAGCTAAGAGAACAATTTTTAAGGATAAATGGGTTAATTTGGAGGCAAGTGACTGTGAGCTGCCGGATGGAAGAGTGATTGCTCCTTTTTATGTGTATCGTGCCAGTGACTTTGCAGTGGTAGTAGCTGTGACAGAGCAGGGAGAGCTTGTGATAGAGCGTCAGTATCGACATGGAATTGAAAAAGTGATCTGGGAGCTTCCTGCCGGTGCGATTGAGCCAGGAGAAGATCCTCAGGAAGCAGCAAAACGTGAGCTTTTGGAGGAAACAGGTTATAAGGCTGAAAAACTGGAGTTTTTGTTTAAGCTGGCACCAAACGCCTCATCTAACAGCAATTTTGCCTGGTGTTATTTGGCTCGAAATGTAGTGCCAGTGGGATCACTAAAATTGGATGAGTTTGAGGAACTGGAGGTAGAAAGACTGCCGTTAGAACAGATAAAAGTGATGGTAGATGCGGGAGAGTTTCCGCAGGCAGTGCATACAGCAGTGCTTTATAAGGCGCTTAGTAAGTTGGAAATAACTTTTTAATTTAAGTCTATCCCTATGCCAACCACCTTTTCAGCTTCTCCAATATCTTCCTATGCCGGTAATGCAGCGTACTGAGCGCCACGCCGGTTTCCTTTGCAGCCTGTCTTAAGGACTGGTCATAGCAGTAGATGCGTCTTACTATGTCCAGTTCTTCTTTTTTTATCTTTTTCAGAGCATTTTTCAAAGCAATGCAGTCCAGCCCGGCTTCTGCGGTTTCCTCGATGCTGGGAGCGGCAGGATCAGACAAGAGATCGCAGCTGTTTGTTTCGTCAGTATCCAGAGCGTTGTAATAGACAGTCTTATTATGGATATCAGATTCACGGAAGTAGCGCTCTTTGTGCTGGCCATGGCAGTAGGCTTTGTAGATTTCTTCGGTGACAAAAACGTTTTTTTATCAATTAAGTATAAAATATTCCATGATGAACTCCTCTATTTGGAAAACATATGTTCTTCATAATATAACATAGCACTGTATAACAGAAATGTCAACAGAAAAAGAGAACATTTGTTCTTTCTGTTTGTGTTAAAATGCAGGCCAGACAGGAGTTTCATGCCAGCCCGTCTCAGGGGCTTCAGGTGATGAGAAGCAGAAGCAGAAAGGGAATGTATGAGAAACGATTATGATAAAACAGGAGTCCATGGGCCGCATCGGGCGCAGCCCAAAGAGACAGATAAAGGAGATTTGAAAGATGGATAAGAAAAATTACGGATCAAGGGTTCGGGGATTGCAGGAACCCTGGGAGCCATACTGGCCGGGACCGCTTTTTTTACCATAAGCGGTTCCGCCCGCCAGGGAACCCTGGTACAGCAATATGAGGCGGGCGCCCCGCCAGCGGAGTACACGGTGATGGTGTATATGAATGGCAGCGACCTGGAGGAGGACTGTGGTGCGGCTACGGCGGATATCACAGAGATGATCCGCGCGCTGGACGGGATGAAGGAAGATCCGCCTTCGCTTAATCTTGTGGTGGAGATGGGAGGCGCTGCCTCCTGGCAGCTTCCACAGATGCAGGGAAAGGGGCATGAATACAGCCGTTTTCGCCTGACGGACCAGGGGGTGGAGGACATGGAATATATGTCTCTGCGCAATATGGGAGAGCCGGAGACGCTGACGGATTTTATCAACTTTGCCAGTCAGACCTACCCGGCCAGCCACTATGGCCTTGTGCTGTGGAATCATGGCGCAGGCCCGGTAGAGGGCTATGGGAGCGACAGCAATTTTGACGGTGACAGCCTGACCTTATCAGAACTCAGACAGGCAGTCAGCACCTCGTTCAGAGGACAGGAGGGCTTTGATTTTGTCTCCTTTGACGCCTGCCTGATGGGCGGGATAGAAACGGCGGCCTGTCTGGACGGAATGGCTGATTACGTCATTGCCTCCCCGGAGCTGGAGCCTCAGGACGGCCTGGATTATGGCTGGCTGACGGTATTTGGGGATGAGGAATTTGGAAAAACGGAGCCTGTGGGAAAGATGGCAGGAGAGGCGATCCTGGATTCCTATGAAAGCTGGTATCAGGAAAAGGGGCAGGATGTGTCGGTAACAATGACGCTGATAGATATGGAGGCTTATGACAGCTTTCACGAGGCATTTCACCCGTTTCTGGCAGCACTTCCCCCGGATCAGCGAGAGGAGCTGTTTGAAAAGCTGGGGCGGGAGCGCCAGAGCCTGCGGGTCTTTGGAAGCCGACGAGCAGACACATTTTCGGAAATGGTGGATCTGATGGATCTGATGGATGCCTGCCGCATGGTTCCAGAGCAGGATGCCCTTTATATGGAGCTGCAGGACGCTGTTAAAAGGCTGGCGGCAGATACGGCAGCCTCAGGCAAAATGGAGGATACCAGCGGACTTTCTATTTACCTGCCAAGCGGCTCAAACGTGCAGCTGGAAGAGGATATGGGGATTTATGAGCACGCAGGATTCTGCAGCGCCTATCAGGAACTGATGATGGATTATGCAGCTTACCTGGCTTATGATGAGGAAATTTTCTGGGAAAATGTGGAAAACGGCAAAGATGGAACGGTGTGTCTGGAAATCTCCCCGGAGGAGCTTACGGAGGTGGCAGGAGCGTATCTGGCTGTGTTCTGCGACAGCGGAAATGGAACGGATTATTATATGCTCAGTACCGACAGTGATGTGGAGATCCGGGCGGACGGAAAGCTGCAGGCCGTGCCGGAGAAGTCCTACCCTGGCCTTAAGGGAGAAATCCTGTGCCTGATCGAAACCATAAACCTGGAGTCCTATACGGAATACATGGCTCCCATCCTGTATAACGGGAGGCTGTGCACCATGGATATCAGCTTTGATGACGAGCATGAGGACGGGGAAATCCGCTCGATTGTTCCTGTGGAGAATTCTAGACAGGGGACAAAGGAGGTCTATACACTGAAGGAGGGCGACAGGATCTGTTCGCTGTATCCGTTTGCAGCCATGGAGGAGGCTTCAGAAACCTCTCAGACAGAAAATATGCCCGCAGATGCAGAGATTGATCTGGATAAGCATTACTACAGGGGGAAAGAGATTGTAATGGAAACACCGGAGGATATGAGGCTGGAACTGGTTGAGCCTGAGACAGACCGCTGTGTCTATGGATATATGCTGGTGGATCTGCGTCAGAAGATATATTTTACAGAATTTACAGAACTTTAGGATATCAGGAGGAAAATATACACATGAATAATAAATGCACAGAAATCAACAACACAAAGAGAGAGTTAAAAGGCTGGGTAAAGGAGGAAGGCGGACTGCGTTTTTATCTGGAACCGGGGCATTGGGTGACAGACGACTGGTATCAGGATGAGGGAAAACGGTACTGGTTTAACAACGCAGGCTATGCCGTTCGGGAGGTATGGTATTTCTATAAGGAAAACTGGTACTATTTTGGAACGGACTATGCCATGGTGAAGGGCGTGCAGGTCATTGAAGGAAAGGCATATGTTTTTGATGAAAACGGGGCCATGGTGAAGGAAGGAACAGCTCTAAGGGGAACTGTGGGCGAGAAAGGCGTTCTTATGCTGGAGGGGATCCCTCAGGGAGAAACGCCGGGATCCGGACCGAAACTGGCTGCAGACCTGACCGCGGTGGGAGCGGAGCAGAAGGCGCAGAAGGAATCCGGGGAAAAGCAGCCGGTAACAGACGGCGCCCAGACAGCGGGGCCAACCTCCATTTCCGACCGCGGAATCGCTCTCATTAAAGAGTTTGAAGGCTGCCGCCTTACAGCCTACCTCTGTGCGGCCGGGATCCCTACCATCGGCTATGGCCATACGGCCGGAGTTGTGATGGGAACGTCCATTGATCAGGCCCAGGCAGAGGAACTGCTCAGAAAGGATCTGAGGAAATTCGAGCAGGGGGTCCTTGGCTGCCTTTCCCATCCGGTGACCCAGAGCCAGTTTGACGCCCTTGTAAGCTTTGCCTACAACCTGGGAGTCGGAGCATTGAAAAAGAGTACGCTGATAAAGCTTCTCAACGCAGGGCAGACACAGGCCGCAGCAGGAGAATTTCTTAAATGGAACAGGGCCGGAGGCAGGGTTCTGAACGGGCTGACCAGAAGACGGCAGAGGGAAAAGGAACTGTTTTTATCCTGAGACAGGAGGGGATAGGCTGCAATGGTGTTATAAATAAAAAGAGGCGTCCTGCCGGTGAAATTGCCCGGCAGGGCATCTCTTTTTCAGTAGAATGAAATGCAAGGAGCAGGCAGTGGCGGACATCATCCCACACGGTTTAGTTTATGAAAAACCTCTCCCTTCATCCTGCGGGAGCAGCAGCAGCTTAGCCCGCGGGGCAGGTTAAGGATTCCGGATCCCGGTTCCGCTGTTTGAATGCGGGTCAGATTCACAATAGCAGATGCCCGCACCTGACAGAAATCCTGGTTCAGTTCCCTTAGAAGTTCCTGGATAGAGGCGCGAACGGAATATTCCCCAAAGGTGCACCAGATTTTTGAAAAATGGCTTCCTTTTTCCGTCTCAATCATGCAGATGTCTTTATAGGGGATCCGAAGCTCCTGCCCGCAGCTGCGGATCATAAGAGTCTGTTCCAGACTTGAGATCCGACGGGCGAGGAAGGAAATGAGGTTTTTGCACTGACGGTCCAGGTCATCCTCCTCCGGGTGAATGTAGCCCGCGATCCCGCGCAGAATCCTCTGCTGCAGAAGCTCGCCGGCCCTGCGGTAGTCCCTGCTCACAAGGCAGACCATGATATGGCTGTTGGCTTCGGTCATATATTTCACATCCAGAAGCCAGTTTTCACAGGTGTCACCGTCCAGAAATATAAGCCACCACTCCTTCGGGTTCCTGGCCGCCTTTAGTACCTGACCAGGCGAAAGGGGATGAAAGGAATAGTGCTCTGCAAAACGCTGCCCTTTGACTGTGCAGGCCTGCTCTGCGGCCTGATAGAGCCTGTGAAACAGGCCGTTGTCTTTGGTTATGATTCCAATATTCACAGTTGTCCCCTCCTCTCTGCCGGAAGAAAGCCGGCCATCATAAGAGCGCACTGTTTCCAGAGAAGGGCTGTCTGCGGGCTGTCCATTTCCCTTATATAGGCAGCTGCCGTTTTCTGGTCTGAATAGACGGCTTCGCTGAGAAAAAACAGATCCCGGAGTCCTTTATCCATGGCCTCCTCCAGCAGCTCTAAGAACGTAAGCAGCCGGTTCAGGTAACATTCTTCCCCCCGCAGTCCGGGGTCTGCAAGGCTTTGCCTGTCCGCCCGGGGCCTCTCGTCCGCTGTCTGCAGGCATCCGAGACAGCGGTGGCGGAACAGCTCCAGAAACATAAAAAATTCTGTCAGCTGGGCCTGTGCGGGAAGATACATTCCCATTCTGCGGGAAACATTATAAAACCGGGGGCTATGTTCTGTCCTTAAGGCTTCTTTAAAGGGCAGAATACGGTTTTTGGAGGCGTCGCCCCAGTTATCAAGCCGCCGCTTTGCCTCCTGGGCCAGAGGGAAGATCTGTTCTGTCAATTCCGCCTTCAGCTTCATATCTTTTTTTAAATATAAATAAAACTCCTCAAAATCGTCCTCTTTTATATAAGGAATCCGAACCAGAGAAAATAGGTGTCTGATCTGTAATGTATACATAAATGTAAAATCACTCCTTCGTCCGTTTATTTAAGGGTATATTACCCTCACCCCTTATCCGGCAAAAGGAACGTGTGTTCTATAACATTTCGTTACGTATCATTGACAGCAGGCTGGACGCCTGGTGAATATCCCGCCGTTTCCCGTCTATACTTTCACTATCACCTCAGGAAAGGATGGACAAATGTATGAGGCTTCCAAAACATATCGGGATTATTCCTGACGGCAACCGCCGCTGGGCGGTAAGAGAGGGAATGGAAAAAGCAGACGGCTATGACCATGGGATTTCTCCGGGAATGGAGCTGTATCGGATGTGCTGTGAAATGGGGATCGAAGAAATGACCTTTTACGGCTTTACTGCGGATAATACAAAACGCCCCTCTGCTCAGCGCCAGGCATTTACAAAGGCCTGTGTGGCTGCGGTAGAGGAGCTTTCAGGGGAGGATGCCAGCCTTCTGGTGCTTGGGAACACGAATTCTGCTGTATTTCCGGCAGAACTTCTTCCATACACCGCCCGTCATGATTTCGGGAAAGGAGGCATGAAGATCAATTTTCTTGTCAATTACAGCTGGCAGTGGGATCTGGGACTGAAAAACGGAATCATCGGCCCCTGCCTTAAAACAAAAGAAGTGCCGCGGATCGACCTGATCATCCGCTGGGGCGGAAGGAGCCGCCTTTCAGGCTTTCTGCCGGTGCAGTCGGTCTACTCAGATCTGTATGTGGTGGAGGACTACTGGCCGGATTTTAAGCGGGAGCACGTAGAGGCGGCGCTTGCGTGGTATGATGCTCAGGATGTGACGCTGGGCGGGTAAGGGGACGCCCGGCGCTTATCCGATGGTATAAAGCAGTTCATCCGGTTCATGGTAATCCCACCCCTTGTCATTGAAAGGGAGGGGATTCGTATCGCCTTTGAGTTCTCAGCCGGCAGCGTCTGCCAGGCGGCAGAAATCTCCGTCTTTGGGAGGAAAGTACGGAAAAATCAGTCAAAAAGAGATCCGACCAGCATTTTCAGCATGGAGTCAGCTGTGCGGATACGCAGTTCGTTGGTCCCGCAGCACTGGATGGTAGTGGCCATCAGAGTGTCCTTTAACTCCGGCTCGCAGATGCTGACCATGTTGGCGCAGGATTCCACAATGGCGCTCATACGTCCCGCTTTCTCAATAATACGGGAAATATGATCCTCGGTGAGCCAAAGGGAAAACTGGGTGAGCGGTTCTCCGGGAAGAGCGGTCCACTCTGCCTTTGAAAATCCGTAGGTTTCTTTGAGACTGTTCATCAGTTGATTCATATCCATTTCATACTCCTCATTCGTGTAAAATCCGGCCTTTGAAAGGCCGGTTTACACTACTATATGACATACAGGGGGATATTTCAAGTGAAAACAGGCAAAATATTTGACGGCTTAAGCGTGTCCCGGCTTTTATCCTTTGCCTCCGTAAACGCATGGTTATAAAAGGTGAGCCTACTTTCCGGTCTGCTCCGCCTTTTTCTGTTCCCGGATCATTTCCCATATGGTGTCGTGCATCCATTTGATGGTGTCGCTTAAGACCTTATTTTCCGTATCCAGGCGCATGATTTCCATATTCATCTCCGCTATGATCTCACGGCTGTTGTATTTTTTATGGGGTTCAGTGAGACGCTCCATCAGGGATGGATTGTGCTTTAAAATCTCATTTCCCAGATAATCGTCCCGCTCCTGGCAGCTCATGTCCATAAATTCTTTATAATGCATCCGTACCATATGCATGGTTTCCTGGGAATGGCATCTGGGGCACTGCGGGTGGCGGGATGTCTGGTAATAAGCATAGTACCCGCATCTGGGGCAGTAAAAAGCAGCAAGTTCTCTCATCTGTATCCTCCATGTTCTGACCAAACTTATCCGGTCTATAATAAATAACGCATGAGAACGTAAAATATACCACATTTTTTTGATTTATTTTAAAATAGTCATAGTGCACAAAAAAACTAATATAAGTTGTGCAATATGATGAATGAAATATGTAAAATGACCTGACAGACTTACAAAAAATGTAAAAGACTGTCAGGCCAGTGTAACACGCAATGTCTCTTTTGTAAATGGAATCCGCGGTTTGTTACCAAAATTGTAACTGTACGGCAAATGGCTGCGCTGCATCCCGGCATCTGCTCCCGGCTGCCCTGTAATTTGTCATTATAGAAGAAACGGATGAGATGGCAGCCAGGAAACAGGAAACACTGCCGCCGCGAAACTGTAACATGGAGCGGTATTTGTGCAGGAAGGATACGCCTGCTTTTATGCGGGGATTACTGGATCACTCCGCTTGTGTTTACGGTCCAGACGGTGTCATTTTCGTCTGTAAAATCCTTATATCCGGCTCCAAGCTCCGGCCTGGAATTGGATTTGGAACTGGAACCCGCCTTCTGGATGGCTCCGTTTGCGTTGATCAGATAGCGGGTGCCGTCTAACTCGGCAGGGGCAAGACGAAGGTCGGGATCGGCCTCTGCACGCAGTCCCTGGATATAGAGAGTGTTATCTTTGATGCCGTGGTATCCCTGGCCCTTTTTGGAGCCGTCGGTGTGGAAGAACCAGTTCTGGGTCTCTCCAAGATCCTCATCATAGATGACCTGCTTGCCGGTTTTCATCACGCCTTCCCCGTCAAAGTAGAAATTAGCCGCAGCGCCGTCGCCGATGTTTACGGACTGTTTGCCGGTCTGCATCTCACCCCTGGTGTTGAAGGCGTATTTCTTGGAATCAATGGTGAAAAGCTCTAAGCCGCTTTCTGCATGATAGGGAGCGCCGTTTTTAAAGTAGAACTTATAAACCTCGGCCTCCTCGCTGATGCCCTCAGCGCCTTCGATGGTTCTCCAGCCGGAAGCGCGCTTGCCGTCTTCGTCATAATACTGATAGGAAGCGATGGCGGGAATTTCTGCCTTTGCTGCCTCAGAGCCGGTAGCGGTATCAGCCGTTTCCTGTGCGGGAAGCTTAAACCATCCGGTCTGCATCTTTCCGTCTACAAAGGTGTAGTAGGAGCCGTCGATCTTCTTGTCGATCTCATTTTCAATGCGCTTTCCGCTGTTGTCGAAATAGTACCAGGACTCAATGATCTCCGGGTCGTCTGTCTCTTCCTCCAGGAGCACCCAGCCGGTCTTGCGGCTGCCGTCCTCGCCCAGATAGTAGTTATGGCCGTCCACCTCAATAGATCCGGTCTCCATGATGGAGTCCTCATTGAAATAATACCACTGGCCGTTGATGGAGGCCCAGGTGGAAGTCAGGGCTCTTCCGTCTCTTCCATAGTAATAATAAAGAAATTCGGGAGCGTCCTCCTCGGACCAGAAATCCTCATTTTCAATGGAAACCCATTCCATGGAAACGCGCTTTCCATCTTCATCTACATAGTATTCGTCGATTTGCGCAGAGGTGGCGCGGATGCCGTCAGAATCCAGGTAATACCAGTCATCGCCGGATTTCTTCCAGGTGTCCGTCAGGGGCTCCCCGTAGGAATCGTAATAGTACCAGTTGCCGTTTTCCTGGGCCCAGCCTGCATTCTTTGCGTAAGCCGGGAAGGACAGCGCTGCAGTCAGGACTGCGGTGGATAATACAGCCAGAAACTTGATCTGTTTTTTCATAATAAATGTTCTCTCCTTTTGAAATATGTGAGTCGGCCGAACATCCGTCGTTGCATTACGAGGCTCATTATAGCGGGTGAGAGGGGAGATTTCCAGTGAGGCTTACTGGAAAGGCTGGAAGGTCTTTCCCGCAGGCCGGGGACCCCTGCGGGGAGACGGGGAAAGCCGGGCAGGAAAATGGTAGTAGGCTTTTTAAGGGTTTTATGATATACTCACCATATGTTTCAGAACGTATTTAAAAACGATGTATGCGTTCGCGGCATTTTTGTCTGCAGAAGCCGGAGGGGAACGCCTGGGCGCGTCACTGTTTAAAAAGGCGCAAAGCGCCGCAGCAAAGGAGAAGATGTATGAGGATAAAGGTTTCAAATTATATTTCGGGAAAACTCACAGAGGCTGGGATCCATCAGGCATTTATGGTAACCGGAGGCGGAGCCATGCACTTAGATGACGCTCTGGGCCATCAGGAGGGCCTTCACTGCATCTACAACCACCATGAGCAGGCCTGTGCCATCGCGGCAGAGGCCTATGCCCGGATCCACAATGAGATCGCGGCTCTCTGCGTTACCACCGGCCCCGGAGGCACTAACGCCATCACCGGAGTGCTGGGAGGCTGGCTGGATTCCATTCCCATGCTGGTACTTTCCGGTCAGGTGCGCTATGACACCACCGCCCGCTGGTCAGGCACCGGGATCCGGGCCATGGGTGATCAAGAATTTGACATCTGTAAATCCATTGACTGTATGACAAAGTATTCAGAAATGGTGATTGATCCCATGCGGATCCGCTACTGCCTGGAAAAGGCGCTGTATCTGGCCGTATCCGGCCGTCCCGGCCCCTGCTGGCTGGACATCCCATTAAACGTCCAGGGGGCGTTTGTGGAGACGGAGGATCTCATCGGCTTTGATCCCGAGGATTACGAAAGGGGAGGAGACGGCTGGGCCGGGAGTGGAACGGTTCATGGAATCCCTGAGGATGAGGCGGGAAAGGGTGAGAAGCGTCAGATTCTTCCCGGCCGGGTGACGGCCCAGACCGCACGGGAGATCCTCTCAAGGATCCGGGCTGCGAGACGTCCGGTGATCAATGCCGGAAACGGGATCCGTATTGCCGGGGCACATGATATTTTCATGAAGGTGGCCGAAAAGCTGGGGATTCCCGTGATCACAGGCTGGGACAGCGAGGACTGTATTTGGGATGCGCATCCCCTGTATACAGGCCGCGCCGGGAACATGGGCGACCGGGCCGGAAATTTTGCGGTTCAAAACAGCGATCTGGTGCTGTCGATCGGCAGCCGCTTGAGCATCCGCCAGGTGGGATATAATTATAAGACCTGGGCCAGAGCCGCCTTTGTAATCGTAAATGATATTGACTGCGAGGAGCTTAAAAAGCCCTCTGTCCATGTGGATATGGCTGTTCACGCAGACGCCGGAGATCTTCTGGAGCGGCTGGACGGGGAGCTGGATGCCATTTTTGCGGAGGAGGGGGAGAAACTGCCGGAAAGTATCAGCCGGCCGGGGCTAAAACAGCTCTTTGAGGGCGGAGAAGGCCTTCCGGGCATGAACTGGAGCGAAACCTGCCGGATGTGGAAGGAGACGTATCCGGTAGTGCAGCCAAAGCATTGGGCGTCCGGTGAGATGGAACCGGCCAATGTGTATGCGGCCATTGAGGCTATCAGCAGCCGTTTAAAGGAAAACCAGATCACCGTAGTGGGAAATGGTTCTGCCTGCGTGGTAGGGGGCCATGGATATGTGATCAAAAAAGGGCAGAGATTTATCACCAATTCCGCTGTTGCGGCCATGGGCTATGACCTTCCTGCGGCCATCGGGGCCTGGACGGCGTCCAGAGAGAACCGTTTCTACAGCCAGGGCACAGACCGTGGGGGGGAGGATCTGGTTCTGGTGACAGGGGACGGAAGCATCCAGATGAACCTTCAGGAGCTGCAGACCATCATCCATCATAAAATGGGCATCAAGATTTTTCTCATCAATAACGGAGGATATCACTCCATCCGCCAGACACAGAAGAATTTCTTCGGCGAGCCCCTTATCGGCATCGGAGTGGACAGCGGGGACTTAAGCTTCCCGGATATGGAGAAGCTGGCGGCGGCTTACGGATACCCTTATGTGAAGGCGGAGCACAATAGAGAACTGGCAGAAGCGGTGGAAAAGACGCTGAATACAGAGGGGCCGGTGATCTGCGAGATCTTCGTGTCCATGGATCAGAATTTCGAGCCGAAATCCTCGGCCAAGAGACTGCCGGACGGAACGCTGGTATCTCCGCCGTTAGAAGATATGGCTCCATTCCTTTCGGATGAGGAGATGGACCGGAATATGATTATTCCCAGAATAAGGGAATAGCAGTGAAAGGAGACAGCCGTATGGCAGTGATTGTCACAGGAGCCACCAGCTTTATCGGAAAGGCGGCCGTAGAGGAATGTTTAAGACAGGGACATAAGGTATATGCAGTGGCAAGGCCGGGATCAGCCGGAATAGAAAGGTTAAGGGCGATAAAGGCCGGGAACGGGGCAGAGGATCCGGCCGGAGCGGGGGACGGCAAGCTGAAGCTTCTGGAGTGCAGTCTGCAGGAGATCGAAACCTTACAGTCCCTTTCCATCCCCGACGCCTCCGCCTGGCTGCATCTGGGATGGGAGGGAGCGGGGAGCGCCAACCGCCAGGATCCCGCCCTTCAGGCAAAAAATATCGGTTATGCCATTTCAGCCCTTAAGACGGCCGCCGCCCTGGGCTGCACCCGTTTCCTCTTCTCCGGCTCTCAGGCCGAATACGGGATCTGCCATTCCCCTATGAAGGAGGATCAGCCCTGCCATCCCGTATCAGAATACGGCAAGAACAAGGTGCTGGTGTGGGAACAGGCAAAGGAACTGTCCGTGCAGCTTCGCATCGATTATATCCACACCCGCATTTTCAGCGTATACGGTCCCGGCGATCATCCCTGGTCGCTGATTTCTGCCTGCCTGGATACCTTTTTAAAGGGCGGCCATATGGAAATGGGGCCATGCACCCAGCAGTGGAATTTCCTTTATGTCACTGAGGCAGCGGCTCTTCTGACAAAACTTCTTCTTGGCAAAGCCCCGGCCGGCGTGTATAATGTGGCGGGGGATGACACCCGCCCTCTGCGGGATTATATAGAAGAACTGCACCGTCTCTGCGGCAGTCAGGGCACTTATCATTTTGGAGACAGGCCCCCTAACGCAGAGGGAATGGTATCGCTGATGCCGGATCTTTCCAGACTGAAAGAGGTCACCGGCTTTACCCAGCAGATCCCGTTTGCAGAAGGGATCCGCCGACTGGTGCAGGAGAAGGAAGGAGAATATAGATGAAACGTTGTATCGCCTGCGGTGCGCCACTCTGGGAAACACCGCTTCTAACCCTGGACAATATGCCTGCGTCCGCCCAGCATATGCCGGATAAAGATCATGTAGATAAAGATCAGGGCCTGACGCTGGATCTGTGCCAGTGTATGGGCTGCGGCCTGGTGCAGTTTGACTGTGAGCCTGTGGATTACTACCGGGATGTGATCCGGGCCGGCGGATATTCTACCACCATGGCAGAGCTCCGCAGAAAGCAGTACAGCCACCTGATTGATACCTATCACCTTGAGGGAAAGCGATTTATCGAGGTTGGCTGCGGTCAGGGGGAATTTTTAAAGGTTTTAAAGGAATTTCCCGTTGAGGGGTTCGGCATCGAGCACGATCCCGCTCTGGCAGAGCTTGCGAGGGCCCAGGGGCTGAATGTGGAGCAGGGCTTTACAGAGACAGCCGATACCGTGATTCCCGGCGGCCTCTATGATGTGTTCCTTTCCTTTAATTTTCTGGAGCATCAGCCGGATCCGGCGGCGATGCTGCGCTGTATTTACAACAATCTGGAGGACGATGGGATGGGACTGCTTACCGTCCCAAGCTTTGAATATATTATGGATCACAGCAGCTACTATGAGCTGATCCGCGACCATATTGCCTACTATACTTTTGAGACACTGACCTCCCTTCTGGAACGCACTGGCTTTGTGGTTCTGGAGGCAGAGGTCATTAACCGGGATACACTTTCTGTGGTCGTCCGCAAACGGCCCCAGATGGAGACGGAAAATCTTCTGGACTGCTATGTGAACCTGCGCAGAGAGATGGATACCTATATGAAATATCTGGAAGTCTGGAATAAAAAGGCAGCCATCTGGGGAGCCAGCCATCAGGGCTTTACCCTGGCAGCCACTACCAGTCTGGGAAAGAAGGCGGCTTATATCATCGACTCCGCCCCCTTTAAGCAGGGAAAATTTGCTCCGGCCTCCCATCTGCCTATTGTGGCTCCCTCTTATTTTGAGGAACACCCGGTAGATGCCATTGTGATCACTGCTCCCGGCTACACCGACGAGATTGCGGCTGTGATCCGGGAGAAGTTCGGCTCTGAGGTGGAGATACGGGCCATGCGCTCCAACCATCTGGAAATGGTTTAGGAGGCGCCTATGAGAATCGTGATTACAGGGGCCACGGGCTTTATTGGCAGCCATCTGGCCTGTAAATTTCTGGAAGAGGGCGGGGAGGTATTCGCTCTGGTGCGCCCCGGCTCCAGCCATCTGGAAGCGCTTCCTGTCCATGACAACCTTCATATCATCTGGTGCGACCTGGAGCACACGGCAGACTGTATTTCGCAGATCGGCTCTGCAGACGCCTTTTTCCATTTTGCCTGGGGCGGCGTCAACCGTCAGGAGATCGATTCCCCAGAGGTTCAGGCAAAAAATGTAGCCGGTTCCCTGGACTGCGTGCGCACGGCGGGGGAGCTGTCCTGCCGCATATTCATGGATGCGGGTTCCAGGGTAGAATATGGACTGACAGATGGGATCATGTCTGAGGACAGAGAGTGCCATCCCATCAACCAGTATGGAAAGGCCAAGTGGGAGTTTTACCAGAAGGCGGCCCCTTTATGTAAAGAACTGGGGATGCACTACCTCCATCTTCGCTTTTTCAGCGTCTATGGCTGCGGGGATCACCCCTGGTCCATCATATCGACTCTGGTACGGGAGCTGCCTCAGGGAAAGACCGTACCTTTAAGCGCCTGCCTGCATCACTGGAATTTTATGTATATAGACGATGCAGTACAGGCAGTATATGAACTGTACCGCCATCTTCCCAATCAAACGGATGCTCCCGCTGTCAGTGAGATCGTCAACGTGGCCAGCGCCGATACGCGGGTGCTGCATTCCTTTGTAGAGGAGATCCGCCATCTTGCGGGAGACAAAGGACAGCTGGAATACGGCGCGTTTGTCCAGGCGAAGGAAGGGGCGCTCTCCATACGGCCTGATGTGACAAAGCTTCAGGCGCTTACCGGAGGCTGGAGGGAGGCTTATACCTTTGGCCGCGGGATTGAGCAGATGCGAAAGAAACAAATACAACCTTAGAAAGAGAAGTACACCCAAATGAAAAAGATCAGCATATTGATCCCCTGTTACAATGAGGTCGAAAACGTAGGCCCCATCAGCCAGGCGGTGACGGATATCCTGAAACACGAACTTCCCCAGTACGATTACGAACTGGTCTTTATTGACAATGATTCCACCGACGGCACAAGAGACGTACTCCGCGCCCTCTGCAGCAGCGATCCCAAGATCAAAGCCATTTTCAACGCCCGCAACTTCGGGCAGTTTAATTCTCCCTACTACGGGATGCTCCAGGTGACCGGTGACTGCGTCATTGAGATGGTGGCCGATTTCCAGGATCCGGTGGAAATGATTCCTAAATACGTGCACGAATGGGAAAAGGGCTACAAGATCGTCATCGGGATCAAGACCAGCAGCAAGGAAAACAAGTTCATGTACTGGCTGCGCACCTGCTACTACAAGACCATCAAGAAACTGTCCGATGTGGAGCAGATCGAGCATTTTACCGGCTCCGGCCTCTATGACAGGGAGTTTATCGAGATCCTGCGCCGGCTGGACGATCCCACGCCCTTTTTACGGGGGATCGTGGCGGAGCTGGGCTACAAGCGAAAGGAAATCCCCTACGAGCAGCCAAAGCGCCGGGCGGGAAAGACCCACAATAACTTTTACCGTCTGTATGACGCGGCCATGTTAAGCGTTACCTCCTATACGAAAGAGGGTCTGCGCCTTGCCACTATCTTTGGCGGCATCTGCGCCGCTGTGAGCATGGTCATCGCCCTGGTTTACCTGGTGATGAAGCTGATCTGGTGGGAACGTTTTCCCGCAGGCATGGCTCCTATGCTCATTGGTATGCTGTTTCTTGGTTCTATCCAGCTGTTTTTTATCGGTTTTCTGGGCGAGTATATCATGAGCATCAACCAGAGGGTAATGAAGCGTCCTCTGGTTATTGAGGAAGAGCGGCTGAATTTTGATGAAGCGCCGGAAGCAAAAAAGGAAGGATAAGAAGGATGAAGTATAAGATAGACATTGTGCGGATCCGTGAAAATTCCATTACATTAAACGGCTGGGTTCTTGGAAAATCCCCGGAGAGCAGGGCTACCTTCCGGGTGGAGGATGAACGCCATAACCCGGTGAAATATAAGCTGGTAACTACAAGAAGAGATGATGTAAGCCAGATTTACTTTAAACAGACCTATGATAAGGACTTTGGCTTTGATATCCAGTTCCCCTATGAGCGGGGAAAGACCTACTGGCTTTTGATCCGCTGCGAGGGCCGTCAGGCAAAGATCAAGTACAACGAGGAACTGATTGCCAAACGCTCCAGCGTAGCCCACAAGCGGATGGAAAAGATCAAAGATCTGATGAACATGGAAACCGTTCGGGTGGCGGCTGATTTCTGGAAGGAAAACGGGCTGAGAGCCCTGATAAGGAAGTCCTGCCACAAGCTTCAGGGCATTGACAATGACTACGATTACAGCGAGTGGTATGAGCTGACAAAGCCGACCCAGGAGGAGTTAAAGGCACAGAGAGAGACGCATTTTCCCTATGAGCCGCTGCTGTCCGTGGTAATCCCCGTATACCGGACACCGGAGCATTATCTGCGGGAGATGATCGATTCCATTGTAAACCAGACCTACACCAACTGGGAGCTTTGCATTGCAGACGGAAGCCCCAGAGGCCAGAGCGTGGAGCGCGTCTTAAAGCGCTACGCCCAGAAGGATCCCAGGGTGCGCTATGTGATTCTGGGAGGCAACCGGGGCATTTCCGGCAACACAAACGCGGCTTTGGAAATGGCTGCCGGTGATTTTGTGCTCTTGGCTGACCATGATGATACGCTGCCGGAGCACGCTTTTTACGAGGTGGTGAAGGCACTCAACGAGCATCGGGGCTGCGACGTCCTCTATTCTGATGAGGATAAGCTGGATATGGATGGAAAGGCGCTGTTTGATCCTCATTTTAAGCCGGATTTTAACCCGGATCTCCTTACCAGCGTTAATTATATCTGCCATCTGTTTGTGGTGAAGAAGAGTATTCTGGATCAGGTGGGCGGTTTCCGCCAGGAGTTTGACGGCGCTCAGGACTATGATTTTATCTTCCGGTGCACCGAAAAGGCAAAAGAGATCGTCCATATACCAAAGGTATTGTATCACTGGCGCTGTCATCAGAATTCCACGGCCAGCAACCCTGAGAGCAAGCTGTACGCTTTTGAGGCCGGATCCCGCGCCATTATGGCTCACTATGAGCGCATGGGTATCCAGGCTGAGGGTGTGGAAAAGGGCGTGGATTACGGCATTTACCATACCCGTTTTAAGATCAAGGGAGAGCCGTTGGTATCTGTGATCATACCCAACAAGGATCACAGCAGGGATCTGGACACCTGCGTCCGTTCTATTTTAGAGCGGTCCTCCTACCGGAATCTGGAATTTATCATTGTGGAAAATAACAGTACCCAGCAGGAGACCTTTGACTATTATAGGAAAATGGAAGAGGCCCATCCATGTTTTCGGGTAGTGACCTGGAAGGAAGGCTTTAATTACTCAGCTATCAACAATTTCGGCGCGTCCTTTGCAAAGGGAGAGTACCTGCTTCTGTTAAATAATGACACAGAGCTTTTAGAGCCGGACAGCATCAGGGAACTGCTGGGGTTCTGTCAGAGAGAGGATGTGGGGATTGCGGGGGCGAGACTGCTCTACGGCGACGACACCATCCAGCACGCCGGTGTGGTGGTCGGCTTTGGAGGAATTGCAGGCCATACCTTTATCGGCCTTCACAAGGCGGAAAACAGTTATTTCCACCGGGCTATGTGTGCCCAGGATTACAGCGCCGTCACGGCCGCCTGCCTGATGACAAAGAAGTCCGTCTTTGACGCTGTGGGCGGATTAAGCCCGGAGCTTGCGGTGGCCTTTAATGATATTGATTACTGCATGAAAGTGCGGGCGCTGGGAAAACTGGTAGTATATGCTCCCTATGCCTGCCTTTACCACTATGAGTCCAAGTCCAGAGGGCTGGAGGATACGCCGGAAAAGGTAGCGCGCTTCAACCGTGAGGTCGCCATATTCCACCGGAAATGGCCTGATATTTTGAAGAACGGCGATCCCTATTACAATCCTAATCTGACTCTTCGCAAGTCAAATTTTGCCCTGAGGGATCTTTTGAAGGAGAAAATAGGAGAGCCTTACGATTTGTCTGTCTATGACGCCTACGCGCCGGAGGAAAAGGAAGGAAAATGAGCGACCGAAGTAAAGTCACTGTGATCATACCCAATTATAATGGCCTTAAATTCATGGAGCCCTGTTTTCGGGCGCTGGAACTGCAGATCTGCCACAAATTCCAGATCCTGGTAGTGGATAACGGCTCCACCGACGGAAGTGTGGAGTGGTTAAAAGAGCGGGGGATTCCCACGATTTTCCTGGATTCCAATACCGGCTTTTCCGGGGCGGTGAACGTGGGAATCCGGGCTGCAAAAACCCCTTATGTGATCCTTTTAAATAACGATACAGAGCCGGACTGTCACTATATCGGCGAGATGATAAAGGCCATTGAGCGTTCCCCGAAAATATTTTCCGTCAGCAGCAAGATGATCCAGCTCTACCGCAAGGACAGGATGGACGATGCCGGAGATATGTACAGCCTTCTTGGCTGGGCCTACCAAAGAGGCGTAGGGCGGCCCTCCAAGGGATATAATCATCCCTGCCGGATCTTTTCAGCCTGCGCCGGAGCGGCCATCTACCGCAGGGAGGTATTTGAAGAGATCGGGTATTTCGATGAAATGCACTTCGCGTATCTGGAGGATATCGACGTGGGCTACCGGGCCATGATTGCGGGGTATGACAATATCTACTGCCCCCACGCAGTGGTGTACCATGTAGGAAGCGGCACCAGCGGCTCTAAATATAATTCCTTTAAGGTACGTCTGGCTGCCCGGAACAACATCTACTTAAACTACAAAAATATGCCTCTTCCCCAGCTGGCCCTGAATGTTCTGCCCATCGCTGCGGGAATGGCGGTAAAGTATATGTTCTTTAAGAAGCGGGGCTTTGGGCCGGATTATATTGCTGGTGTGAAGGAAGGACTTTCCACAGTGAAGAAATGTAAAAAAGTGGAATATAAGCCGGAGCATTTCAAAAACTATCTGGCCATTGAATGGGAACTTTTGACAGGAACCTTCCTTTATATCTACGAATTTGCCTTAAGACAACTGGAAAAGCGGAAATAAAAGGCGAACTTTATCATATTTTAAGATAAATGTTATAGAATATTGAGATTAAATAAGATATAATGAGCGTTAGCGAGCCGGGGCCTGCAGGGCCTGCCTGGAGCAGGCGGCGAAGAAGGGGCACGGCAGCTGCGTCGGCAGTGACCAGCACCGAAGGTGCGGACTGTGAGAGAATAGGAACACCTGCGGAAATCCTGAAAAGGGGATTCCGTATGGTGAAAATCAATATCAGGTGATTATCCATGATAAAAGACAATCAGAAGAGGCTGAACCATATCCACGTCCTTCTGGACGCTGTGATGACGGTGCTTGCCTATTCACTTGCGTGGTTCATCGTAGTCAGCGGTCAGGTGATCCCCCTGGGACACAATGTCAAAACCCTGAATCCGCCGGTCTACTTTGCGGCCCTAATATTTATTGTACCGGTCTATCTGGTACTCAACGCCATATTCCACCTCTATGTGCCCAAGCGCATCCAGGGCAGGAGGTCTGAATTTGCAAATATCTGTAAGGCCAATGTGATTGGCCTTATGTTCTTTACGCTGATCCTGTTTGGAGGAAGAAATATCAGTACCTATTTCGGTTATTTCTCTACCAGGATGCTGCTTTGCTTCTTTGCCCTGAACACCCTCCTGTTAGAAGCGGAGCGGATGGCGATCCGCCTGTTTTTGCGCTCTCTGCGCACCAACGGCTACAACCAGAAGCACATTCTTCTGGTGGGCTACAGCCGGGCGGCAGAAGGGTTTATCGACCGGGTAGCCTTAAATCCCGAATGGGGCTATCACATCCAGGGTATACTGGATGACCATAAACGGGAAGGCTATACCTATAAGAACGTTCGGGTTCTGGGGAAGATCGCACAGCTGGAAAGCTTTCTTGAGGAGAATATGCTGGATGAGATTGCCATTACCCTGGGGCTTGGCGAATACGCCAATCTGGAGCAGATTGTTGCCGTCTGTGAGAAATCAGGCGTCCACACCAAGTTTATTCCGGATTACAACAATATTATCCCCACAATCCCCTATATGGAGGATCTTCAGGGGCTGCCGGTGATCCATATCCGCCATGTGCCGCTGACAAATGTGTTCAATGCTACAGTAAAACGGATGGTAGACATATTGGGCGCGCTGGTGGGACTGCTTCTTTTTTCGCCGCTTATGCTTTTGACTGCCGGGCTGATAAAGCTCACCTCGCCAGGGCCTGTTTTTTTCAGTCAGGAGCGGATCGGTCTTCACAACCGGCCTTTTAAGATGTACAAGTTCCGTTCCATGGAGGTGCAGGATCCAGGCAAGGAAAAGTCCCGCTGGACTACACCCCATGATCCAAGGGTGACGCCGGTAGGCCGTTTTATACGAAAGACAAGTATTGATGAGATGCCCCAGTTTTTCAATATCCTCATTGGGGATATGAGCCTTGTGGGGCCAAGGCCGGAGCGGCCGCTGTTTGTAGAAAAGTTTAAGGAGGAGATTCCTCGCTATATGATCAAGCATCAGGTGCGGCCGGGACTGACCGGCTGGGCGCAGGTCAACGGTTACCGGGGAGACACTTCCATTACCAAGCGGATCGAGCACGATCTGTATTACATTGAAAACTGGAGCCTTGGCTTTGACTTTAAGATCATGTTTTTAACGATCTTTAAAGGCTTTATCAATAAAAACGCATACTGATGCAGTGAGGATGAACGTATGAATCGCGATGAATTTGATTACGGATTTGAACCGGAAGAGGAAAAGGCAGGCCGCGGGCAGCAGGCAGGGAACACAGGCCACACCTTTGTACCTGCCTTCCGTCAGGCCGCAAACGAGGGAAACCGCCAGAGGCGCAATACGGCCTTTCACAGAGATCAGGGGGATGAACCTGGTTTTGACGGGGATTTCGACGGAGACTATGAGGATGCGGATATGAGCCGTGCCGTGGAGAGGCAGCCGGGCAGTTCCCGGAGAGTCCAGGCCGGTTCGGGCCGTGCCCTTAAGGATGAGGGCCTCCAGGGCCGCGCTGCAGCCCGACAGGGAGCGGATGCGGGGGCAGGAAGATCCCGCCGCAATACCGGTTCTGGCCGGGGGAGCGCAGGAAACACGGGACGTACCGGAGCCGGAGGGGGACGGGGAGGCCGCCAGGGAGGAAACGGCGGTTCCAAAAAGGTGTTTGCCGGTCTGACCCTTCGCGGCCTGGTTCTTCTCATCGCGGCCCAGCTGACAGCCTTCGCCATCATCGGCTGCGTCTGGTGGGGAAAGCGAATGCTGTCCCTGATGCAGACGGATACGGAGTTCAACAAAGAGGACATAACAAACCCCTATATCTCTGTGGACAAGGAACAGCAGATGAGCGGCTACTGGACCGTGGCTCTTTTTGGTGTGGACAGCCGCAACAATTCCGTAGGCAAAGGAAATATGTCCGATGTTATCATTATCTGCAACATCAATCAGGAAAATGGAGAGATCAAGCTGGTCAGCGTGTTCCGTGACACCTACCTGAACATTGATGAGAAGAATACCTATAATAAGATCAACATGGCGTATGCCAAAGGAGGCCCCAAGCAGGCAGTAGAGGCCCTGAACCGGAATCTGGATCTGGAGATTGACGATTACGCTACCTTTAACTGGAAGGCCGTGGCGGATGCCATCAATATTTTGGGCGGCGTAGATGTAGAACTGAGCAAGGCAGAGTTCTACTATATCAATGCCTACATCACGGAAACCGTAAAATCCACCGGTATCGGCTCCCATCAGCTAAAGAGCGCGGGCCCCAACCACCTGGACGGCGTTCAGGCCGTAGCCTACGCCAGACTGCGGAAGATGGATACGGACTTTGCCCGCACGGAGCGCCAGAGAAAGATTATTGAGCTTTGCTTTGAGAAGCTCAAAAAAGCGGATTTTGCTGTGGTCAATAACGTAATGGAAGTGGTATTCCCTCAGATTCTGAGCAGTATCACTTTAAACGATGTGATTCCTGCCGCAAAGAACCTGAGCAAATATCACATTGCAGCAACAGCCGGTTTCCCGGAGGCCAGAAGCGATGCGATCTTAGGCAAGAAGGGTGACTGTGTAATTCCTCAGACGCTGGAGAGCAATGTCATCACGCTTCATAAGTTCCTCTTTGACGATGAAAATTACGTTCCCAGTGAGATGGTAAAGAAGATCAGTTCCAAGATCTCTTCCGATACCGGTATGTACAAGGAAGGAAAGCCGGTAGAAAGCGTGGGTACGGACGGAGGATATGTTCCGAAGGCCACGACGGCGGCCAAGGAGAAGGAGACAAAAGAAAGTGAGTCCCAGTCCTCAGAAAAGAGCAGCGAAAGCACACATTCCACGGATGAGAGTATCATAGACGGCGAATATCCGGACGGGCTTGAGACGGATGCCAACGGCAATGTCATCGATCCGCCGGAGAATTATGGGCCAGGCATCGTGCCCTCTGAGTCAGATGGAACTACCCAGGGAAGCCAGTCCGGTCCGGGAGCATCCACGGAATCTTCAGGCAGCCTGAAGCCTACCGTTCCCAGCGGGACGCTTTCGCCGGGAACCACAGAGACGTCTGCAGAAGCGTCTAAGGGAAATAATAGTTCTTCTAACGGGCCAGGCGGAGTTTCGGGCTCAGATGACGTTTCCAACGGGCCGGGAGCGGCTTCTCAGCCCAGCCAGACCCAGCCGTCCTCCAGCGGGGGAACGGTGCCCGGAGCAGGGAATGTGATCCAGGGAGAAAGCCAGGGCAATGATGTGATCATTGGCCCGGGAGCGTAAAAACACATAAAAATACCAAGATGCTGCCGGGAAGCGAGTCTGCTTTTCCCGGCGGCTTTATTTATATCAGCCGGTTTATCAATTATTTATTTGATATTTTCAGTATTTCATTATAAGATAGTCACATAGGCCTTTGCCTGTGCAGCGGAGGAGATAAGGAAAGGAGATACAGATCATGTACCAGGAAGATCAGGATCATAATTGGGATAGAGAACCCGGCAGGGAGGAAGAAAAGCCCAGGCGGGGAGGTATTTTAAAGAAGGCAGCCTGGATCACGGCAGGCGCCCTTCTGTTCGGAATGATTGCGGGAGGCGTGATGGTAGGCGTGCAGGTGGCTTCTTCAGACCTGTTTAAGGAACTTTATACCGTAGTGGCAGGCGATCAGGCGGCAGGAGCAGTGAAAGCGCCGGCGCCCGGCGGCCCCATGGGGCAGGGAGAGAATGGCCCAGGGCTGGCTACGCCTTCCTATATTGCTGCGCCTGTCACGGATGTGTCTGTCATTGTAGAGCAGGCGATGCCTTCGGTGGTATCCATTACCAGCACGGCTGTGTACCAGAGCCGTGATTTTGGGTACGACTGGTTCTTTGGAGGCGCGCCGGAGGGACAGACCTATGAGGTGCCAAGCAGCGGTTCCGGGATTATCATAGGAGAAAATGACACAGAGCTGCTGATCGTGACCAACAATCATGTGGTAGAAGATGCCACGTCGCTGAAGGTTACTTTTATTGATCAGGAGACTGTGGATGCGGTGATCAAGGGGACGGATCCGGAGACGGATCTGGCAGTCATTGCCATTTCTCTGGATCAGATTAAGGATGGTACAAAATCCCAGATCAGGCCTGCAACTCTGGGCAACTCAGATGATCTGAAGCCCGGTCAGGGTGTGATTGCCATTGGAAACGCCCTTGGCTACGGCCAGTCCGTTACAGTGGGCTATATCAGCGCTGTAAACCGGGAGGTACAGACGGAGGAGGGTAATACCCGGCTGCTCCTTCAGACCGATGCGGCCATCAATCCCGGCAACAGCGGCGGTGCCCTTCTGAACATGAAGGGGGAGCTGGTGGGAATCAACGCGGCCAAATATGCTTCCACGGAGGTGGAAGGCATCGGCTACGCCATTCCCATTTCCAAATCAGAGGATATCATCAATCAGCTTATGACACGAAAAAGCAGGACTTCCGTGCCGGAGGAGGAGAGAGGCTATCTTGGCATCCAGGGAACCAACGTGGACGAGAATGCCGCCAGAACCTTTGGTATGCCAAAGGGCGCGTATATTTACAGAATCCTGGAAAATGGAGCAGCAGCGGCTTCTGAACTGCGGGAAAAGGATATTATCACAAAGGTAGACGGCCAGACGGTTCGGAGTATGGAAGGGCTTCAGGAGATCCTGGCAGGCTACCGGTCCGGTGAACAGGCAGAACTGACGGTTCAAAGACAGGTGGACGGCAGCTATCAGGAGCTTACGGTGACGGTGACGCTGGCCGGTATGCCTCAGGAAGATCAGGGAAGATAAAACCTGATACAGTCTGCGCCGGGCGGTTTGCGCCGGAAACGCCGGAACGCATCGCCGCCTTAAGAATGCAGACGGGAAACGACAGGCGTCAGGCCTGTCAGGAGAGGAGAATCACATTGGAAGATAAAGATATGGAAAAAAATGACGTTTCACAGTCAAGGGATAAGGAAAAAGACGGGGACAGTTACGAAAAGGTCTGCTATATGTGCCGCAGGCCGGAGAGCAAGGCCGGCCCCATGATCTCAATGCCGGGAGGTATGAACCTCTGCCATGACTGTATGCAGAAGGCCTTTGACTCGGTGATGAAAAACGGTATGGATCTCTCACAGATCCCTAATATGCCCTATATGAACCTGAATTTTAACGATCTGTCTCAGACGCCCCGTCAGACGGAGATCCCAAAGAAACAGAAACTGCGCAAACAGAAAGAGCCACAGCCCCAGCTTACCATGAAGGACATTCCGGCCCCCCATGTGATCAAAGAAAAACTGGACGAATACGTCATCGGCCAGGAACGGGCCAAAAAGGTCATGTCAGTGGCAGTGTATAACCACTATAAGAGAGCGTTTCTTGAGAAGGACGATGCCGACGGCATTGTCATCGAGAAATCCAACATCCTGATGATCGGTCCCACAGGAAGTGGAAAGACCTATCTGGTAAAAACGCTGGCAAAGCTGCTGGATGTGCCGCTGGCCATTGCCGATGCCACCTCATTAACCGAGGCGGGTTATATCGGCGATGATATTGAGAGCGTGGTATCAAAGCTTCTGGCTGCCGCCGGGAACGATGTAGAGAGGGCCCAGAAGGGAATTATCTTCATTGATGAGATCGATAAGATCGCAAAAAAGAAACAGACCAATACAAGAGATGTCAGCGGTGAGTCGGTGCAGCAGGAGCTGTTAAAGCTGCTGGAGGGCAGTACCGTAGAGGTGCCGGTGGGATCCAACCAGAAAAATGCCATGACGCCTATGGCAACGGTGAATACAGATAATATCCTTTTTATCTGCGGCGGCGCATTCCCGGATCTGGAAGGAATCATCAGGGAACGGCTGATGAAGAAATCCGCCATGGGATTCGGAGCCGTGCTGAGGGACAGCTTTGACAATGACCCGGATCTTTTAAGCCATGTGACCAATGAGGATCTGAGGACCTTCGGCATGATTCCTGAGTTTCTGGGCCGTCTCCCCATGACCGTTACCTTAAAGGGGCTGGATCGGGACCTGATGGTCCGTATTTTACGAGAACCGAAAAATGCCATTATACGCCAGTATGAAAAGCTGCTGGCTCTGGATGAGGTAAAGCTGGTCTTTGAGGATGACGCTCTGGACTGGATCGCCGAAGAAGCCATCAAGCGGGGAACGGGAGCCAGAGCGCTGCGGGCGATTCTGGAGGAGTTCATGCTGGATATCATGTACGAAATTCCAAAGGATCCCAATATTGGTTCTGTGGTAGTGACCCGTCCTTATCTGGAAAAAAATGGAGGACCTCTGGTACGGATGCGTGGATAGGCAGCCGCTGGCTGAAGCAGCAGCTACTCCCTCAGCCTTAAAAATGTCTGAAACAGATCCAGCGTTCCATATCCGAACTCCCGGTTCGGGTAGGTGAGCGCTGGATTTCTCTGTGCCCCCCGGATGAGATAGCTTTTCAACGAGGCCTCGCTCATTGTAGGGTAATTGCCTTCCACAATCCCCCAGCTGAGCAGATTAGCCGCTGCTCCCGCTGTGATGGCCGCGGCAGCCGAGGTGCCTGTGCGGGTGGTCATAGGCAGCTCAGTTCCGGGTCTGCGAAGCACTGAGGGGCCAAGGATATCTACGCCGGGTGCCGCCAGTTCCGGCTTGATATAGCCGTTGGGAGTAAAGCCCCGGCTGGAATGGATGTAGATCCCGCCGTTAGCTGCATCATAGGCACCTACGGTAATAGGAAGCCTGGAATTGCCCGGTACTGTGATGGTACTGTATGGATCGGGGCGCAGAAAGACTGTTTCATCAGAGATCATCCCTGTGACCGGCAGCCACATATGGAAGGTTCCGGTAAAACGCTGTGTATTGTATACACGCACGGTCCAGATCCCTGCGGCCGGCGTTTCAAAGCGCATGAAGATAAGCTGACTGCCGGATTCCGCCTCGATGAGCTGGTAGTTTACTGTTATGGTGGAGGCGTCCAGAAGAAAGGGGATAGAAGTTTCATTATTGGCGATAATAGGGATACGGCTGATCCGTTCGCCGCTGGGTGAGATAAAGCCTACCGTATAGGTGTCTGCATCAGCAGTCCAAAGCTCCAGTACGAAGCCGCGCGCGGCTTCCTCCTGTCCCACCCGGATTTCAACATCCTCCCATTCCTGATCCGCCGGTATGGTTCCGGAAAAATGATGGGCCATACCCGTTTCATTGCCTCCGGCGATCACTGTTACGATGCCGAAAAAGCCTCCGTAGTTCTGAGCCACCTGGCTTAAGGGTGAGGTTCCCAGGTGGCTGCCGGAATTGGAGCCTAAGGCCAAAAGGATCACCAGGGGCTTTCGCAGGCGATCCGCCATCATACGGAGATATTTAATGCCCATCATAATATCATTTTCCTGGAAAGCCGTGGCAGAGGGAGGAATCAGATAGAAATCCCGCAGATACTGCTTTGCCGGCTTAAGCTTCACTACTGCCAGTTCCGCCCTTGGAGCCGCTCCGGTGAAATCCTCCTGGGGCGCGGAATTTCCTGCCGCCAGACCGGCTAAGAAGGTGCCGTGGCCTTCTGTGTCTGCAGTAGGAACCACAGAGAGGGGATCCTCTGCGGCCAAAGCTTCATTGATCTGCTCTCTGGTGTACTCTGTGCCGTAGGAGGCTCCGCCCATGGGATAGTAATCTGGAACGCCAGGAGGAAGGATATCGGGATCTGTGGGAACAGACTGATCCCAGATCCCGGCGATCCGGGTAGTGCCGTCCGAATTTTTGAATAGGGGAGAGCGGTAATCGATGCCCGTGTCCACCAGGCCGATGAGCACTCCCTCGCCCCGGTTCCCAAGAGCCGGGGAGTTGAAGGCAGAGAGGATCCCGGCCGCTTCCATGGCGTCGTAATCCAGAGGCGTAAAAAGAGAAGGGATCATATAGTAGGGATGGGTCCGCATGGAAACAGCCTCCGGCGTCAGAGGTACATGAAAGATCACATAGTCGCTGCTCACATAATCCATACAGATGGATGGAGTGTTGAACCATTTTTCGTATTGCAGGGAGCCGAAACGGTAAATCAGGTCCGCCACATTCTCAGCGGCCGGATTGAACGGGCAGTCAGCCATGGGCGGCCTCCCGAAAGATTGGATTTGGTTACAGTATATGCGGGAAACGGGGAAACATTCGGCAGGGGCGGATGGAAAATGGGGAAAATCGGACGCAGCAGTGGAAAAAGGCGCCATATACTGGACGGATGGTGGAAAACATAGTAAAATGATCCTGATACCGGCCCTCTGGCCATGGTATCGCGAATTGAAAATCCATAACAAACAAGGAGGGAGCGCCATGAAAGGACTTATCTGGCTTGGCTGTGCCATCGCAGCCCTGGACCAGGGAATGAAAAGCGAGATCGAACAGGAAGAGGGCGGCGAATTTCCGCGGGATCTGCCGGGAGCCAGAGGTATGATCCGGGTTCACAGGAATCACAACTATGGTTTCCCGTTTGGTTTTTTAAAGGAAAAGCCCCGGATGGTTACGGCGGTTCCGCTGGCAGTGGCCTCCGCTGTGGCGGGAGCCCTTTCCATGCTTCTTGCAAGAAAAGGCTCCGCGGCTCAGAAAATCGGCCTTACCATGGTTTTGGGAGGGGCGGTCAGCAACCTCTATGACCGGTTTAAACGGGGCTATGTGGTGGATTATTTCTCATTTTCTGTAAAAGGGATCCAAAAGGTCGTTTTTAATCTGGGGGATATAGCTGTATTTTTGGGAAGCGCACTCTTCCTCATCGGAGAGATGATAGAAGAATACAAAAGCAGATAGGAGGCTTTGGACATTGGGGCAGCCGGGGCCTAACCGCTGAACATCCCGCCGAGCATTCCGCCAAGAGCGCAGATCCCCATCACGGTCACGGCCCGTTCTGTGTCAAGGGCAGACCAGGGATTCATGGCCCAGGAGACTGCAAAAAGGACGACAAAATAAAACAATCCCGACAAAAGCCCCCAGAAAAAACGTCTCTGGCGCAGGGAGCGGCCTGCCAGCGCCCCTCCTGTGAGACAGGCGGTCAGATAGACCACATATACCATCAGGTTTACCTGTCCCTCCTTCAGCCGCAGCTTAAACAGCGCAAAGGCCAGAGCGCCTAAAAGCAGGCCGGAGAGAACATAGGAGATAAGCAGGGAGCGAAGCAGCGGCTTTACGATCCCGTTTTCCATAGGAATACCTCCGAACTTGTTTGGTTTGGTGTAAATATATACGTCGGAGAGGGAAAATATGACAGGCTGGCGGACGGTGCAAACGGTTATAAATCCAAAAAGGGGCGTACGCCCTGAATCCCCAATGAAGTGAATTGCGTATTGCAAGGGATGAAAAGCTGTGCTATAATCACTACGATAACAATTCGGACGGCATAAAAAGCGGTGTGAAACGGCTGCCAAGTCTGCTTGCCAGGCCGTTTTTCCTGTTTGTTATACCGGAGCGATCATAAAAAGGAGGTACTCTAAAATGAAGCACGTTAAGACTTTGAATACCAATACCTTAAAGGATACAATGAAGAAGGGCGGATGCGGCGAGTGCCAGACTTCCTGTCAGTCTGCTTGTAAGACTTCCTGCACAGTCGGCAATCAGAGCTGTGAGAACGCTGACCGCTAATCAGAGCATCAGACGTATTTTAAGGAACAGGTAAGAAAAGCCCCTATGGTCCCGGGATTATAGGGGCTTTCCTCTGCTATGTACAGATACCGGGCCAAGGCCCTTAGAAAGAGAGAGTATAGACTTGATTCATCAGTATATCAATAATGGTTACCATATTGTCCTGGACGTAAACAGCGGTTCCGTCCACGTAGTAGATCCGGTGGTCTATGACGCCGTCAAGGCCGTATCAGATCAGATCCCGGAGCTGGAAAAGCCAATGCCCCTTCCAGCAGAGGTGACTGCAAAGGTTCATGAGGCGCTGGATGCTTCCTACAGCGAAAAAGAAGTTGCAGAAGCGCTGGAGGACATTCAGCAGCTCATTGACGCGGAACAGCTTCTGACTCAGGACATTTACAAAAACTTTGTGGTGGATTTTAAGAAGAGAAAAACCGTAGTCAAGGCCCTGTGCCTGCATATCGCCCATGACTGTAACCTGGCCTGTCGCTACTGCTTTGCCGACGAAGGAGAGTACCATGGCCGCCGCGCACTTATGAGCTTTGATGTAGGAAAGAAAGCCCTTGATTTCCTTGTTGCCAATTCCGGCGGCCGCCGCAATCTGGAGGTAGATTTCTTCGGCGGCGAACCACTGTTAAACTGGAATGTGGTCAAGCAGCTGGTAGAATACGGCCGTTCCCTGGAAGAAACCCATAACAAGAAGTTCCGTTTCACCCTGACAACCAACGGCGTCCTCTTAAATGACGAGATCATGGAGTTCTGCAATCGTGAGATGAGCAATGTGGTATTGAGCCTGGACGGCCGTCCTGAGGTCAACGACAGGATGCGTCCTTTCAGGGGCGGAGCCGGCAGCTATGACCGCATCGTACCGAAATTCCAGAAGTTTGCCGATAGCAGAGACCAGATGAACTACTATGTCCGCGGCACCTTTACCAGAAACAACCTGGATTTCTCAAAAGATGTGATCCACTATGCGGACCTGGGCTTTAAGCAGATGTCCATGGAGCCGGTGGTAGCGGAGCCGGAGATGGATTATGCCATCCGCGAGGAGGATATTCCCCAGATTCTGGAAGAATATGACAGATTGGCCGTTGAGTACATCAAGCGCAAAAAAGAGGGAAGAGGCTTTAATTTCTTTCATTTTATGATCGACTTAAATGCAGGCCCCTGCGTGGCAAAGCGTATGGCAGGCTGCGGTTCCGGCACGGAGTATCTGGCAGTCACCCCCTGGGGCGATCTCTACCCCTGCCATCAGTTCGTGGGAAATGAAAAGTACCTTCTTGGAAATGTAGACGACGGCATTGTAAATGAGGAAATCCGCAGCGAGTTTAAGCTCTGCAATGTATACGCCAAGGAAGGCTGCAAGGACTGCTTTGCCAGATTCTACTGCAGCGGCGGATGCAGCGCTAACTCCTACAATTTCAGCGGCTCCATTAACGGCTCTTACGAGATCGGCTGTCAGATGCAGAAGAAGCGGATCGAGTGTGCCATCATGATCAAGGCTGCCCTGGCAGATGAGGAATAATCTATGAAATATCAGGTAATAACAAAAGACGGCCGCGCCAAGCGGGCTTCGATGGAAACGGTTCACGGAACGATCCAGACACCGGTCTTTATGAATGTAGGCACCGTAGGCGCTATCAAGGGAGCTGTGTCCACCGATGACCTGCGCCAGATCGGCACCCAGGTGGAACTGTCCAATACATATCACCTCCATGTGCGCACCGGCGATAAGCTGATCCGCGAATTTGGCGGTCTGCACAGGTTTATGAACTGGGACAGGCCTATCCTGACGGATTCCGGCGGCTTTCAGGTATTTTCGCTGACTGATTTGCGCAAAATTAAGGAAGAGGGCGTATATTTCAGCTCTCATATCGATGGACACAAGATCTTCATGGGGCCTGAGGAGAGTATGCAGATCCAGTCCAACCTGGGCTCTACCATTGCCATGGCATTTGACGAATGTCCTCCAAGCCACGCCGATTACGACTACATCCGCAAGTCCGTAGACCGCACTACACGCTGGCTGGCGCGCTGTAAGACAGAGATGTCCCGTTTAAATTCTCTTTGTGACACCGTAAACAGAGAGCAGCTTTTATTTGGTATTAACCAGGGCGGCGTCATTGACGAGATCCGTATCGAGCACGCACAGACGATCCGGGAGATGAATCTGGACGGCTATGCCATCGGCGGACTTGCGGTAGGAGAGACCCATGAGGAAATGTACCATATCCTGGATGTGACGGTTCCACATCTGCCGGAAGAAAAGCCGGTTTATCTTATGGGCGTGGGAACGCCTGCCAACATTTTGGAGGCAGTAGACCGGGGCGTTGATTTCTTTGACTGTGTATACCCGTCCAGAAACGGCCGCCACGGCCATGTATACACCAACCAGGGCAAGCTCAACCTCTTTAACCAGAAGTACGAGCTGGATCACCGCCCCATTGAGGAAGGCTGTCAGTGTCCTGCCTGCCGTTCCTACAGCCGGGCTTACATCCGTCATTTGCTCAAGGCCAAAGAAATGCTGGGAATGAGATTATGCACCTTGCATAATTTGTATTTTTATAATAAAATGATGGAAGAGATCCGGGAAGCCATCGAAGAACACCGCTACAGCGAGTACAAAGCCGCTAAGCTGGCCGGCATGGCAGGTCAGAAGGATTGATAAAAAGAAACTGCTGGGGCAATGTAGCAGCAGGTATGAAGGAGGAAACACAATGGCTGGAATGGGAGGAATTATTCTCTATATCGTATTTCTGGGAGCGATCGTTTACTTTATGGCGATTCGTCCGCAGAATAAGGAGAGAAAAAAACAGCAGGAACTGCTTGCGAGCGTTGCTGTTGGCGATACGATCCTGACAAGCAGCGGATTCTACGGCGTGATTATCGATATGACCGACGATACAGTGATCGTAGAGTTCGGCAGCAACAAAAACTGCCGTATTCCGATGCAGAAAGCTGCCATCATCCAGGTTGAAAAACCGGAGTCAAAGTAAAATGCACATAGGTTTCCCTGCCGTGGGTGCTCTGGCAGACAGAGCCGGTCTATACAGGGATATGTGAGTGCACGGAAAATGGTATGAAGGGCGTCAGAAAGCGGAGTTTATGCTTTCCGGCGCCCTTCTTTGCATCAGAGGAGTACAGACAGAAAAGCTGCGGGTGTGGCGGCCTGCGCCTGCAGAAATCTATAAGGAAAAGGAGAGCACAGATGATCAAAAATATCGTATTTGATATGGGAAAGGTACTGGTGGATTATAAGGAGGACCCTGTCTGCCGCCGCTTTTGTGCAGATGAGGCTCTGATCCGCAGGGTCTGCACGGCGGTATTTATCTCTCCGGAATGGCTGATGCTGGATATGGGCATCATTTCTGAAGAAGAGGGGCTTTGCGGGATGGAGACCCGATTAGACACAAAAGAGGAGAAAGAACTTGCAAAAAAATGCTTTCTTCACTGGCATGAGTACAATATGCAGCCGAAAAAGGGAATGGGGGAAGTAGTGCGTGCGTTAAAAGAGGAGGGCTACCGCATCTATCTTTGCTCCAATGCCTCCCTCCGGCTTTTGACCTGCTATAAAGATGTGATCCCGGCCATTGACTGCTTTGACGGTGTGCTTTTTTCCGCTGAGGTAAAATGTATGAAGCCCCAGAAAGAAATGTACAACCATTTTTTTGAACGTTTCTCCTTAAAGCCGGAAGAATGCTTCTTTATTGATGACTTAAAGCGAAACATAGAAGGGGCCAGAGCCTGCGGCATGGACGGCTACTGCTTTGCGGACGGAGATATTGGACGTTTGAAAAAGCGTCTGTCCGGTTTGAACGGATGAAAAAGGACAGGGATGATTACGATTCTGTCAGATCCCTTACATCTATAGTCTCACTAATTTTAAGATTTTCTTAATAATCTATTCAAAGAACATTCAAACATTTCCGAGGAAGGCATGATATACTATGTACATAAGAGATGCACGAATGTTTAACAACTATCCTTCAACCCTTTTTGAAAATCCTAAATCCTAAGAAAAAAGCTCCGTACGATTGTACGGAGTTTTTTTCTGCGTGAAAATAGCCCTGGCCTGCGCACAGGCTTGGGGGAGTCTGAATAATTTAATAAAAAAGAGGTATTTCAGATGTGAATCGGGCCAGAAGTGAGATCCACTGTGAAGAAGCGTATTCCATGGGAATCACCGGCCGCGGAATCGGCGTTGCGGTGCTGGATACGGGAATCTACCTCCACAGGGATTTAAAAGATAGAGTAAAAGGATTTGCAGATTTTGTCCGCAGAAGGGATCGGCCCTATGATGACAACGGCCACGGAACCCATATTGCGGCTATGATTGGGGGAAACGGAGAATGTTCGGAAGGGAATTACCGGGGAGTGGCTCCGGGATGTTCCATCATTGCCGTAAAAGTCCTGGATCATCGGGGGAACGGCTATGCCTCGGATGTTTTGATGGGGCTGCGCTGGATCCGGGCGCACAGGGACTGCCTTGGGATTCGGATTGTCAATATTTCCGTAGGGTCTCTTTCCAGAAAGGATATGACTGAAAACTCCGCCCTGGTAAAGGGGGTAAATGCAGCCTGGGATGACGGGCTGGTAGTGGTGGTAGCCGCAGGCAATCACGGCCCCGGTCCCATGACGGTTACCACTCCGGGAATCAGCCGTAAGGTGATCACAGTGGGAAGCTCCGATGACCACAAGGAAGTGGACGTGATGGGAAGCACTATGGTAGACTACTCCGGCCGGGGGCCTACCTCATCTTGTGTCTGCAAACCGGATGTAGTGGCTCCGGGCTCTGCCATCATCAGCTGCAAAAATGAAGAAAACGAATATTCCGCCAAATCCGGCACCAGTATGTCCACGCCGCTGGTGGCCGGGGCGATTGCGCTGCTTCTGGAGAAACATCCCGATATGACGAATCGGGATGTAAAGCTCAGACTGAGAGAACGGGCAGTGGATCTGGGGCTGCCGAAAAATCAGCAGGGATGGGGGATGGTAGATGTGGGGGAACTGCTGCGGTAGAGAAACAGAGGCCAGAAGGCTCCGGCACAGTCCCGGAGCCTTCTGGAGGAAAAGGGTAAAAATGCGCGTCCCTGCCTTTATTTCTCCCATCTGCCGGAAGCGCCGCAGGGCAGTGTTAGTCCGCTCTGGGTTACGGGAAGGCCGACCTCATCTGCACGAACCTGCCCGCCGTGTTTTGGCACAATTTCTGTTCCCATCATATAGGAAAGTACGGCAGGGGCCAGACCGGTGGTGTAGGAATTGATGAGGAAGAAAAGGGGATCATCGGAAAGCAGCTGGGTACAGAGCTTTACCAGAGGGTGGATCGCATCCTCGATCTTCCAGATCTCGCCTTTAGGGCCGCGGCCGTAGGAAGGGGGATCCATGATGATGGCGTCATAATGATTGCCTCGGCGGATTTCACGTTCTGCGAATTTTACGCAGTCGTCTACGATCCAGCGGATCGGGGCGTCTGCCAGGCCGGAGGAGCCGGCGTTTTCCTTAGCCCAGGTCACCATTCCCTTAGAGGCGTCTACATGGGTCACGCTGGCGCCTGCCCTGGCGGCTGCCAGTGTGGCCCCGCCAGTGTAGGCGAAGAGATTGAGTACCTTCACCGGCCTTCCCGCGGTGCGGATCTTTTCCCCGAACCAGTCCCAGTTTGCGGCCTGCTCTGGAAACAGGCCGGTATGCTTAAAGCTGAAGGGTTTTAGATTAAAGGTAAGTCCCTTATAGCCAATGGACCACTGCTGGGGAAGATCAAAGAACTCCCACTCGCCGCCGCCCTTGCTGCTGCGGTGATAGTGGCCGTTCATCTTCTTCCAGCCTCTGTGGTTTTTTGGCGTATCCCAGATTACCTGGGGATCGGGGCGGACTAAAAGATAGTCTCCCCAGCGCTCCAGCTTTTCACCTTTGGAGCAGTCGATCACTTCATAATCTTTCCATCCATCTGCAAGCCACATAAATTGATTAACCTCATTTCTTTCTGAATATATAGTCCCCGTGCAGGCGCACGGTACTGTTTTTGTTTTAGATTCTTATTGAGTATAGTCTAAACAGAGGCATGGCGTCAAGCGTTCCTGAACAGCGGGGGGTTATAACTGGAAAAATCTGTACAAATTATAAAAAAAGTATAAAATCAGATTGACTTTTTTATTAAATGTTGGTATTATGTCTATATAGATGAAAATATCTAGTAAAAACAATTGTATAAAAAGAAATTTTTTTTTCAATAAAAAAGACCGTATTTGTCGAGGGATTATAAAGGTTCTGCCAGAAATGTCCGTTTATCAGACAATGCGGTTTTTGCTTTTACCTGTATTTTCATGATGTAAATATGAGCGGCTTTTAGAGGGAAGGGCAGCTCATAAAAGAAAGGAGATACATATTATGAAGTATTTGCAAAAACTGGGTAAAGCTCTGATGCTGCCGGTAGCCTGTCTGCCGATCTGCGGTATCCTGATGGGAATTGGTTATTATCTGTGCCCATCTACCATGCAGGGCGGTGATATTGTGGGGCTTAAGGAGCAGATCGGTTTCGTGCTTGTAAAGGCGGGCGGTGCTCTGATCGACAATATGGCGATCCTGTTTGTAATCGGCGTAGGTGTGGGAATGTCGGAGGATCACGACGGTACCGGCGGTCTTGCCGCTCTGGCCTCCTGGCTGATGATTACTTCTCTGCTGTCGCCGGCAGTGGTAACCACTCTGATGCCTTCTATCGCTGAAAATCAGCAGACGACATTGGCATTCAGCAAGATCGCAAACCCCTTTATCGGTATCCTCTCCGGTATTATTGGTTCTACCTGCTACAATAAATTTAAAAGCACACAGCTTCCTGACTGGCTTTCCTTCTTCAGCGGCAAGCGCTGTGTTACCATCATAGCGGGCGTAGTCGCCATTATTACGTCAGTTATCCTGCTTTTTGTATGGCCGGTCCTGTTCGGCGGTCTGGTTTCCCTTGGCAAGGGCATTGCGGGTATGGGTGCATTAGGCGCAGGTATTTACGCATTCCTGAACCGTCTGCTGATTCCTACAGGTCTGCACCATGCACTTAATAATGTATTCTGGTTTGATACTATTGGTCTTGGCGACCTGTCCCATTTCTGGGCAGGTGATACATCGGCAGACGTATCCTGGAGCCTTGGTATGTATATGTCCGGCTTCTTCCCATGTATGATGTTCGGTATTCCTGGCGCAGCTCTGGCTATGATCCAAACCGCCAAGTCCAACAGGAGAAAGGTTGCCATCGGTCTGGTAGCATCCGCGGCCATCAGTGCATTTGTCTGCGGTGTTACAGAACCCTTTGAGTTTGGCTTCATGTTCCTGGCTCCCGGCCTGTATGTGATCTACGCACTGCTGTACGGCATTTTCACTTTTGTTACAACGCTGGTTGGTTTCCGTGCAGGTTTCAGTTTCTCCGCCGGCGCTACGGATCTGTTTTTCTCCGCCGCCCTTCCGGCAGCTCAGAAAACATACCTGATTATTCCTCTGGGTATTGCGGCATTTATCGTATTCTACGTGGTATTCCGTTTTGCTATCACAAAGTTTGACTTAAAGACTCCCGGCCGTGAGGATGACGACGATATGGAGGCTGAAAAGTCGGTGGTTCTGGCAAATAATAACTACACACAGGTCGCTTCCATTATTCTGGAAGGCCTGGGCGGTAAGGAAAATGTAAAATCTCTGGAAAACTGCATTACCAGACTGAGACTTGAGATCAAGGATCAGAGTGCAGTGGACGAGAAAAAGATTAAATCTGCAGGGATTGCCGGCGTGATCCGCCCTGGAAAAAATTCGATCCAGGTGATCGTAGGCACAAAGGTACAGTTTGTTGCGGATGAGATGAAGAAGATGCTGAAATAGTTCAGCCATCGGGCTGTCTTTTCTGTAATGTAAGGTAGGATCGGTTCTTTCTTTAAAGAGAGCCGGTCCTATTTTGCTGCAGAAACTTCCTGGAAGCTGTAATAGAATTGAAAGATAAAATCGGTTGAAAGATAGTGAAAGCCTTGATACAATAGAAAAAAGACGAGAGCCCTGCAGGCGGTATTTCCTGATGGGAAAAGCGGCGGCAGGGAGAAAGAGGCGTATATGAAGAGGAAGATAACAGCGGTGTGGGCGGCGGCGCTGCTGCTGTCAGCCGGGGCGGCCAATGTGACGGCTCTGGCTGAAGGCTGGGCGCAGTCCAACGGCAGCTGGGTCTACTATGACAGCAATGGAAATAAGATACATAACGAGTGGAGAAAGGGTGCGGATGGTAAATGGCGCTATCTGGACGGAGACGGCAGCATGGCGGTCAATGTCTGGATAGACGGCGATTACTATGTGGACAGCGATGGCATCATGGTTACTGAAAAGTGGCTCCATGTACCGGAAGATGAAGGAGAGGATGAGTGGTATTATTTTACCGAGTCCGGCAGGAAGGTAGAGGATACCTGGAAGAAGATTTCGGACAAGTGGTATCATTTTGACAGCAATGGAGCCATGGAACGGGGCTGGATTCTGGATGATATGTATTATACTGGTGACGATGGCGTGATGCGTACCGGCTGGCAGAAGCTGATTCCGCCGGAGCAGTATGACGAGGAGATCAACAAGGTGGTGCCGGGGTATGACACGGGCTCCATTGATTACGGGGAGGACGGGTATTACTGGTTCTATTTTGGAACTAACGGTAAGAAATATGTTCCCGGCGATGACAACTCCGGCGACGATTACGGCACCCGCAAGATTGACGGGGACTATTACTGCTTTGATGATGACGGAATCTTGCAGATGGGCTGGAAAAATGTACGCAATAATAACGGCGGCTCCATTCAGGATTATATGTACTTTGGTTCAGACGGCAAGGCGCGGATTGGCTGGTATTCCATTGAACCGCCGGAGGATCTGGAGGGCTATGACGGAGATGTGGAGTGGTTTTATTTCTCCAATAACGGAACGCCCAAGGCTGCCGACTCGGATCGTCTGGATACCCAGGATCTGACCCGGATCAACGGAAAGACATACCTCTTTAATGAAAAGGGAAATCCGCTGTATGGGCTGAGAAAGGTGTATACAGGATCGGGGGATGACAACTGGACGGCGTATTATTTCGGCAATAAGAACCAGAGCTGCGTACAGAAGGGAAAGATGACGGTAGAAGAGGACGATGGCTCTAAGACAGAATATTATTTCAGCGACAACGGCCGCGGCTATACCGGCGTCCGCGACGGCCGCCTCTATTATAAAGGAAAGCTTCAGAAGGCAACGGACGGACAGAAGCACGTCTGCTACCGGGTAGACGGTGGAAATTATGTGGTAAACAGTTCAGGAAAGGTTATGAAGGATACCACGGTGAAGAACAGCGACGGGGTAAAATTTAAAACCACAGCCTCCGGCACCCTGAGTACGGCAGATGATGATTCTGATATTGACTCTTATGTGACAGCTCCAGAGGAGCCGTTGTGCCTGGAAAGCTGAGGCGCCGGACGGAGGAAGGGTCCCGTTTTGATTTGAAGCTGATAAAGCGCATTATATTATTATAGAAGAAACTCCCTTTCTGGAGAATCGTGTGGCTGAAACAGGTCTCCGGTTTCAAAAGAGGGGAGTTTTTTCTGACATGGAAACGGTGTGTGCTGTAAATTGCAGGACGTAGGGTTCCATATGTACCGATGGAAGAGAGGGATGAGAAAAAATTAAAAAAATACTTGCATTTCCTGCAAACATATGATATTCTTGAAAAGCTGTGACATGATAGCAAAGAAGCGCGAGGTTGCTGCCCACCATAAGGCAGGTTTTCCGTGGAGCGAATGTCAAGTTAGGAAACTGGCGACAAGTCACTGTACCAATTAAAGAAACTGCTGCAAATTTAGCAGAATCAGTGTGGGGTTCCGTGAGGACACACACGGGAACGTGTACAGTCACCGCTTGTCGTACTTGGTTTATAAAGTGCGAAAAGGAGGCGACTTTTTTTATGGCAAGTCAAGTAATGAGAATCACATTAAAAGCTTATGATCATCAGTTAGTAGATCAGTCCGCTGGAAAGATCATCGAGACAGTAAAAAAGACAGGATCTCAGGTGAGCGGACCGGTGCCGTTACCAACAAAGAAAGAGGTTGTAACCATTCTGCGTGCGGTTCATAAGTACAAGGATTCCAGAGAGCAGTTCGAGCAGAGAACTCATAAGAGACTCATCGACATCACTGCTCCAAGCCAGAAGACAGTAGATGCACTGTCCAGACTGGAGATGCCTGCAGGCGTTTACATCGACATCAAGATGAAAACAAAGTAAGGATGCCGAAGGGCTGTTTAAATGATTAAGTTTATATCCTGAAGGGTTTAGATATAAAAGCAACACTACATTCCTGTAGGAATCAACATACCGGAAACGGTTCATAGTGTTCCACCTATATTAGACTGTTCTAGGATGAATGCGAAAGCATTCCGCTGTAGATCAAGAAACAGGAGGTAAGACAATGAAGAAAGCGATTTTAGCAACAAAAGTCGGAATGACCCAGATCTTCAATGAGAATGGTGCGTTAGTTCCGGTAACTGTACTTCAGGCTGGCCCCTGTGTAGTAACACAGGTTAAGACAGAAGAGAACGACGGTTACAAAGCAGTACAGGTTGGTTTCGTTGACAAGAGAGAGAAGTTAGTCAGCAAGCCGGTAAAGGGCCACTTTGACAAGGCCGGCGTATCTTACAAGAGATATGTGAGAGAGTTCAGATTAGAGAATGCGCAGGAGTATTCTGTAAAGGATGAGATCAAGGCAGACATCTTCGCAGCAGGCGATAAGATTGATGCAACCGCTATTTCCAAGGGTAAAGGCTTCCAGGGCGCAATCAAGAGACATGGACAGCACAGAGGACCTATGGCTCATGGTTCCAAGTTCCATCGCCATCAGGGTTCCAATGGTTCCGCTACCACCCCAGGCCGTGTATTCAAGGGCAAGGGAATGCCTGGACAGATGGGTCGCAAGCAGATCACTGTTCAGAATCTTGAGGTAGTTAAGATTGATGCCGAGAACAACCTGATTCTGGTTAAGGGTGCGGTTCCAGGACCAAAGAAGTGCCTGGTTACTGTAAAGGAAACCGTTAAGGTTGAGAGGTAAGCTTTTATAGGAAAGGAGGAATTCACAGATGGCAAACGTATCTGTTTACAATATGGAAGGTAAGGAAGTTGGCACATTAGAACTGAATGATGCAGTGTTCGGCGTAGAAGTAAACGAGCACCTGGTACATCTTGCAGTTGTTGCACAGCTTGCTAATAAGCGTCAGGGAACACAGAAGGCAAAGACACGTTCTGAGGTTTCCGGCGGCGGAAGAAAGCCCTGGAGACAGAAGGGAACCGGTCATGCAAGACAGGGATCCACAAGATCTCCTCAGTGGACAGGCGGCGGCGTAGTATTCGCACCGACTCCAAGGGATTACACTATCACCCTGAACAAGAAGGAGAAGAGAGCAGCTCTTAAGTCCGCTCTGACAAGCCGTGTTCAGGCGAACAAGTTTATCGTGGTTGATGAGCTGAAGTTTGACGAGATCAAGACAAAGAACTTCAAGAATGTTATGAACAACTTAAACGTTTCCAAGGCTCTGGTAGTTCTGGCTGACAATGATCAGAACACTGTATTATCCGCAAGAAACGTTGCTGATGTAAAGACTGCTCAGGTTGGAACCATCAATGTATATGACATTCTGAAGTACAACACTGTAGTTGCTACCAAGGCAGCTGTTGCATCCATCGAGGAGGTGTACGCGTAATGGCAGATATCAGATATTATGACGTCATTTTAAAGCCGGTTATCACCGAGAAGAGCATGAACGCCATGGGTGACAAGAAGTACACATTCATGGTACACGTAGACGCTAACAAGTCTATGATCAAAGAGGCTGTTGAGAAGATGTTTCCGGGCACCAAGGTTGCTTCCGTAAACACCATGAACTACGACGGCAAGACAAAGAGAAGAGGAATGACCTTCGGCAAGACCGCTGCTTCCAAGAAGGCTATTGTTAAGCTGACAGAGGACAGCAAGGATATCGAGGTATTCCAGGGACTGTAAGCCGCAGACGCGTGCAGAGTCCGATTAAATATCACCCGCCGGGCCTGTCCCGGCCGGAGAACTTATACGGCAGCAAGGCCGTGAAAAGAATTTGAAAAGGAGTACAATGTCATGGGAATTAAGAAGTATAATGCCTATACACCTTCCAGAAGACATATGACCGGTTCTGATTTCAAGGAAATCACCAAGAAAACTCCAGAGAAGTCTCTGGTAGTATCTCTTGAGAAGAACGCTGGTCGTAACAATCAGGGTAAGATCACTGTTCGTCACAGAGGCGGCGGCAGCAGAAGAAAATACAGAATCATCGACTTTAAGAGAAACAGCAAGGATGGAATTGCTGCAACTGTTATCGGTATCGAGTACGATCCTAACAGAAGCGCCAACATCGCACTGATCTGCTACGCAGACGGTACAAAGTCCTACATCCTCGCTCCTCAGGGCTTAACTGACGGAATGAAGGTTATGAGCGGCGACACAGCAGAAGCCAAGGTTGGTAACTGTATGCCACTGTATCACATTCCTGTAGGTACACAGGTACACAATATTGAGTTATATCCCGGCAAGGGCGGTCAGCTGGTTCGTTCCGCAGGAAACTCTGCACAGCTGATGGCTAAGGAAGGCAAGTATGCCACCTTACGTTTACCCTCCGGTGAAATGAGAATGGTTCCGATCATCTGCCGCGCAACCATTGGTGTTGTTGGCAATGGCGAACACTCCCTGATCAACATTGGTAAAGCTGGTAGAAAACGTCACATGGGTATCAGACCTACCGTTCGCGGTTCCGTAATGAACCCTAACGATCATCCACACGGTGGTGGTGAGGGCAAGACCGGCATCGGCCGTCCAGGTCCATGCACACCATGGGGCAAGCCTGCTCTGGGTCTTAAGACCAGAAAGAAAAACAAGCAGTCTAACAAGTTGATCGTAAGAAGACGTGATGGCAAAACCATCAAATAATTAAGGAGGTTAAGAACACATGGCTCGTTCACTGAAAAAAGGACCATTTGCAGACGCGCATCTGTTAAAGAAAGTAGACGCTATGAATGCAGCAGGACAGAAGCAGGTAATCAAGACCTGGTCCCGCCGTTCAACAATCTTCCCGCAGATGGTTGGTCATACAATCGCCGTTCATGACGGAAGAAAGCACGTTCCGGTATACGTTACTGAGGATATGGTAGGACATAAACTGGGTGAGTTCGTAGCAACCAGAACCTACAGAGGCCACGGTAAAGACGAGAAGAAGTCCGGCGTTAGAAAGTAATCCACGGGTAAGATTGAAAGGAGGTTTTTACCAATGGCAAAAGGACATAGATCCCAAATCAAGAGAGAAAGAAATGCCCAGAAGGACACAAGACCAAGCGCAACACTGTCTTACGCTAGAGTGTCTGTCCAGAAGGCTTGCTTTGTATTAGATGCCATCAGAGGCAAAGATTTACAGACCGCACTTGGTATTGTAACATACAATCCCAGATATGCTTCCAGCTTAGTTAAGAAGTTACTGGAATCAGCAGCAGCAAACGCTGAGAACAATAACAACATGGATCCCGCAAAACTGTACGTAGAAGAGTGCTACGCAAACCAGGGACCAACTATGAAGAGAGTCAGACCGAGAGCTCAGGGCCGCGCTTACAGAATCGAGAAGAGAATGAGCCACATCACTGTAGTTCTCAATGAAAGATAGGAGGCAAATATGGGACAGAAAGTTAATCCACACGGCTTAAGAGTCGGTGTTATTAAAGACTGGGATTCCAGATGGTATGCAGAAGCTGATTTTGCAGACTGCCTGGTTGAAGACTATAATATCAGAAAGTTCTTAAAGAACAGATTAAAGAATTCCGGTGTTTCCAAGATCGAGATCGAGCGTGCATCTGACCGTGTAAAGGTTATCATCTACACTGCTAAGCCAGGCGTAGTAATCGGCAAGGGCGGCGCTGAGATCGAGAAGCTGAAGGCCGAAGTTCAGAAGATGACATCCAAGAAGCTGTTCGTAGACATCAAAGAGATCAAGAGACCGGACAGAGATGCTCAGCTGGTTGCAGAGTCTATCGCACAGCAGCTGGAGAACCGTGTTTCCTTCCGCCGCGCTATGAAGTCTACCATGGGCAGAACCATGAAGGCTGGCGTTAAGGGTATCAAGACTGCTGTTGCAGGCCGTCTGGGCGGCGCTGACATGGCACGTACCGAGTTCTACAGCGAGGGTACTATCCCGCTTCAGACATTAAGAGCAGATATTGACTATGGTTTCGCAGAGGCAGATACAACCTACGGCAAGATTGGCGTTAAGGTATGGATCTACAAAGGCGAGGTACTTCCTACTAAAGGAAACAAGGAAGGGAGCGATAAATAATGTTAATGCCTAAGAGAGTAAAGCGTCGTAAACAGTTCCGTGGATCTATGGCCGGTAAGGCATTAAGAGGTAATACGATCTCTAACGGTGAGTACGGTTTAGTCGCTACTGAACCATGTTGGATCAAGTCAAACCAGATCGAGGCAGCCCGAGTTGCCATGACACGTTACATCAAGCGTGGCGGTAAGGTTTGGATTAAGATTTTCCCCGATAAACCTGTAACAGCAAAGCCAGCAGAAACCCGTATGGGTTCCGGTAAGGGCGCTCTGGAGTACTGGGTAGCAGTTGTAAAGCCAGGCCGCGTATTATTTGAGATCGCTGGTGTACCAGAGGAAACAGCGAAAGAAGCACTTCGTCTTGCTATGCACAAGCTGCCATGCAAGTGTAAGATTGTTTCTAAAGCAGATTTAGAAGGCGGTGATAACAGTGAAAACTAATAAATTTGTAGAAGAGTTAAAGAATAAGTCAGCAAATGAGCTGAATGAAGAGTTAGTAGCTGCGAAGAAGGAACTGTTCAATTTAAGATTCCAGAATGCGACCAATCAGTTAGACAACACATCCCGGATCAAGGAAGTGCGCAAGAACATTGCACGGATCCAGACTGTTATCACTGAGAAGGCTAATGCTTAATGAAAGGAGAACTTACCGTGGAAAGAAATTTAAGAAAGACCCGTACCGGTAAAGTGGTAAGCAACAAGATGGATAAGACCATCGTTGTAGCAATCGAGGACCACGTAAAACACCCAATGATCGGTAAGATCGTTAAGAAAACCGTTAAGCTGAAGGCTCATGATGAGAACAATGAGTGCGGCATCGGTGATACTGTAAAAGTAATGGAAACAAGACCACTGTCCAAGGATAAGAGATGGAGACTTGTTGAGATTATCGAGAAAGCAAGATAATTCAGGAAGGAGTTAACAGGTATGGTTCAGCAGGAAACAAGACTTAAGGTTGCCGACAATACCGGTGCAAAGGAACTTCTCTGCATCCGCGTTATGGGTGGTTCAACCAGAAGATATGCAAATATCGGCGATATCATCGTTGCTTCCGTTAAAGATGCAACACCAGGCGGTGTTGTAAAGAAGGGCGATGTTGTAAAGGCTGTAGTGGTTCGTTCTGTTAAGGGCGCTCGCCGCAAAGACGGTTCCTACATCAAGTTTGATGAGAACGCTGCAGTAATTATTAAGGATGACAAGACTCCAAGAGGAACTCGTATCTTTGGGCCTGTAGCCAGAGAATTAAGAGACAAGCAGTTCATGAAGATTGTCTCCCTGGCTCCAGAAGTATTATAAGGAGGGTGTCCACTGTGCAGAAAATCAAGAAAGACGATTTAGTAGTTGTAATCGCAGGTAAAGACAAAGACAAACAGGGAAAGGTACTCTCTGTTGATACAAAGAAGAACAAGGTTCTGGTTCAGGGCTGCAATATGATCACAAAGCATACAAAGCAGTCTCCGGCCAACCCACAGGGCGGCATTGTAAATCAGGAAGCTCCCATTGATATCTCCAATGTAATGCTGGTAGTTGACGGCAAGGCAACCAGAGTTGGTTTCGAGGTTAGAGACGGAAAGAAAGTCCGCGTAGCCAAGAAGTCCGGCAAGGTTGTTGACTAATTCAGGAGAGGAGGAAAAAAACGTTGGCTAGATTAAAAGAACAGTATCAGAACGAATTTGTAGACGCTCTGATGAAGAAATTTGGATATAAGAACGTTATGCAGGTGCCGAAGCTTGATAAGATCGTTATCAATATGGGCGTAGGCGAAGCTAAGGAAAATGCCAAGGTTCTGGATTCCGCAGTTCGGGATCTGGAAATCATCTCCGGCCAGAAGGCTGTAACAACAAAGGCTAAGAAGTCTGTTGCAAACTTCAAGATCCGTGAAGGCATGGCAATCGGCTGCAAGGTAACTCTTCGCGGCGAGAGAATGTATGAGTTCCTGGATCGTCTGATCAACCTGGCACTGCCGCGTGTACGTGACTTCAGAGGTGTTAACCCTAACGCATTTGATGGCAGAGGAAACTATGCTCTTGGTATCAAGGAGCAGCTGATCTTCCCTGAGATTGAATACGATAAAGTTGACAAGGTAAGAGGTATGGACATCATCTTCGTTACCACTGCCAATACAGACGAAGAAGCTCGTGAACTTTTGACATTATTCAATATGCCTTTTGCGAAATAGTTAGGAGGAAACTTTCATGGCTAAGACTTCAATGAAGATCAAACAGCAGCGTCCTGCTAAATTCTCTACCAGAGAGTACAATCGCTGCAGAATCTGCGGCCGTCCACACGCTTACCTGAGAAAGTACGGCATCTGCAGAATTTGCTTCCGCGAACTGGCTTATAAGGGTCAGATTCCTGGTGTTAAGAAGGCAAGCTGGTAAGCTTTAGAGAATTTAGAAAAGGAGGCACACAACAATGACAATGAGCGATCCGATTGCAGATATGCTTACAAGAATCCGTAACGCTAACACTGCAAAGCACGATACAGTAGATGTACCTTCATCCAAGATGAAATTAGCTATTGCTGATATTCTGGTAAATGAAGGATATATTGCAAAGTACGACCTGGTAGAGGATGGTGGTTTCCAGATCATCCGCCTTACCTTAAAGTACGGCAAAGACAAGAATGAGAAGATCATTTCCGGTATCAAGAGAATCTCCAAGCCTGGTCTGCGCGTATACGCAAACAAAGAGGAGCTTCCGAAGGTACTTGGCGGACTTGGAACCGCTATCATCTCCACCAACCAGGGCGTGATCACTGACAAGGAAGCACGCAGACTTGGCGTAGGCGGCGAGGTTCTGGCTTTCGTTTGGTAGTAAGGAAACTTCGACAGCACTAAGCTCATTAAAAACCTCGCTAAGTGCTGCGAAGTGCTTTCGCACGTAAGCGCCCACATGACAGGCGCTGAGTGCTCAATGCAACTGAAAACAGAGAGACCGCACAGGTCTCTCCGAGAATTTAAGTAGGAGGTAATAGGCATGTCACGTATCGGTAGAATGCCAGTTGTGATCCCGGCAGGAGTAACTGTTACGATCGCAGAAGGAAACAAAGTGACCGTAAAGGGTCCAAAGGGAACACTTGAGAGAGATCTTGCTCCAGAGATGACCATCGAGGAGAAGGAAGGTCACATTATCGTAAGCAGACCAAACGATTTAAAGAGAATGAAATCCTTACATGGTCTGACCAGAACTCTGATCAACAACATGATCCACGGTGTAACTGAGGGTTATGAGAAAGTTCTGGAGGTAAACGGTGTTGGTTACAGAGCTGCAAAGCAGGGCAAAAAGCTTACTCTGAACCTGGGATACTCTCATCCGGTAGAGATGGAAGATCCTGAGGGCATCGAGACTGTTCTTGATGGACAGAACAAGATCATCGTTAAAGGTATCAGTAAAGAAAAAGTTGGCCAGTACGCTGCTGAGATCAGAGACAAGAGAAGACCTGAGCCTTACAAGGGCAAGGGTATCAAGTACGCTGATGAGGTTATCAGACGTAAAGTTGGTAAGACTGGTAAGAAATAATTAAGGAGAGTGTAAAAATGGTTAACAAACAGTCAAGAAGCGAAATTCGCGTAAAGAAGCACAACAGAATGCGTAACCGTTTTGCTGGCACAGCAGAGAGACCGCGTCTGGCAGTGTTTAGAAGTAATAATCATATGTATGCTCAAATTATCGACGATACGGTTGGTAACACTCTGGTTGCTGCTTCCACAGTTGAGAAAGAGATCAAGGCTGAACTGGAAAAGACAAACGACAAGGCAGCTGCAGCATACGTTGGTACAGTAATTGCAAAGAGAGCCCTTGAAAAAGGTATCAAGGAAGTTGTTTTCGACAGAGGCGGCTTTATATATCAGGGCAAAATTCAGGCATTAGCAGATGCAGCTCGTGAAGCTGGTCTGGATTTCTAATAGAGAGGAGAACAAGCATGAAGCGTACAATTATTGATGCCAGTCAGTTGGAACTGAATGATAGAGTAGTGGCAATCAAGAGAGTATCCAAGACTGTTAAAGGTGGACGTACCATGAGATTTTCCGCTCTGGTAGTAGTTGGTGACGGAAACGGCCATGTAGGCGTTGGTCTTGGCAAGGCAGGAGAGGTTCCGGAAGCAATCCGCAAGGGTAAAGAGGCTGCCGTTAAGAACCTGGTTGAGATCCCGATCGATGAGAACAAGAGCATCCCTCATGACTTTATCGGCAAGTTCGGAAGCGCAAGCGTTCTGTTAAAGAGAGCTCCCGAAGGTACCGGTATCATCGCCGGCGGTCCAGCTCGTGCCGTAGTTGAGTTAGCAGGTATCAAGAATATCCGTACCAAGTCTTTAGGTTCCAACAACAAGACAAACGTAGTTCTTGCAACGGTTACAGGTTTAACCTCTTTAAAGACTCCTGAGGAGTTCGCAAGACTTCGCGGCAAATCTGTTGAAGAGATCGTAGGCTAATAGGAGGAAACAGACATGGCAGAGAAATTAAAAATCACATTAGTCAAGTCCCCTATCGGTGCTATTCCAAAGCAGAGAGCAACTGTTGAGGCACTTGGACTGAACAAAATGCACAAGACAGTTGAAATGCCTGATAATGGCGCTGTCAGAGGCATGATTCAGAATGTTAGACATTTAGTTAAAGTAGAAGAGATCTAATTTTAGATAAAGTAAGGAGGTGCAGTCATGGAGTTATCAAATTTACAGCCTGCTGCAGGTTCAAAGCATAGCGACAATTTCAGAAGAGGCCGCGGCCATGGTTCAGGCAATGGTAAGACCGCTGGTAAGGGCCACAAGGGTCAGAAAGCTCGTTCCGGAGCTCCAAGACCAGGCTTTGAAGGCGGACAGATGCCATTATACAGACGTCTGCCAAAGCGCGGATTCACAAATATGAATTCCAAGCATATTGTTGGCATTAACGTAAGCGCTCTTGAGAGATTCGATAACGACGCCGTAGTTACAGTAGAGACTCTGCTGGAGGCTGGCGTGGTTAAGAACCCAAGAGATGGTGTTAAGATCCTTGGAAATGGAGAATTAACCAAAAAGCTGACCGTTAAGGTGAATGCATTCAGTGAAGGTGCAAAATCTAAAATCGAGGCTTTAGGTGGAACCTGCGAGGTGATCTAATGTTTAAAACGATTAGAAACGCTTTCAAGGTAAAAGAGCTTCGAGGGAAGATACTTTATACCTTTATGATGCTGGTAGTCATTCGTTTTGGCTCCCAGCTTCCCATTCCGGGAATTGAGAGTACGTTCTTTAAGGATTGGTTTGCGAAACAGACGACAGATGTATTCGGCTTTTTTAATGCAATGACAGGTGATTCATTTTCAAATATGTCCATCTTTGCTCTGAGCATTACGCCGTACATTACTTCTTCCATTATTATCCAGCTGCTTACCATTGCGATTCCAAAGCTGGAAGAGCTGCAGAAGGATGGAGAAGAGGGAAGAAAGAAAATTCAGGAATACACCCGATATACAACCGTTGCACTGGCTCTCCTTGAATCAAGCGCCATGGCCATTGGCTTTGGACGTCAGGGACTTCTTCAGGACTATAATGCATGGAACGTGATCATTGCCATCGCTACCATGACAACGGGCAGCTCCCTTCTTATGTGGATCGGTGAGCAGATCACGGATAAGGGTGTAGGAAACGGTATTTCCATCGTACTTCTGTTTAATATCCTGTCCAGTATTCCCGATGACATCAAAAGCCTTTACTATCGTTTTATATTCGGTCAGTCCATTCCCGTAATGGCGGGCGCAGCAATTCTGATCGCACTGGTTATCGTGCTGATGGTTGTCTTTGCGGTTGTTTTAAACAACGCAGAGAGAAGGATTCCGGTACAGTATTCAAAGAAGATGGTGGGCCGCAAGATGGTCGGCGGTCAGGCTTCCAATATTCCGTTGAAGGTCAATACCGCAGGCGTTATGCCGGTTATCTTCGCTTCTTCGATCATGTCCTTCCCGGTCGTGATCGCTCAGTTCTTCCCCGTGGATTATACATCCATCGGCGGTAAGATTCTGACGATGCTCAATTCCGCTTCCTGGTGCAAGCCGTCGCAGCCGATTTATTCTATCGGCCTTGTGATCTATATCGTACTGTTATTCGTATTCGCTTACTTCTATACGACCATTACCTTTAATCCACTGGAAGTGGCAAACAATATGAAGAAGCAGGGCGGTTTCATCCCTGGTATCCGTCCGGGCAAGCCAACCAGCGATTATCTGAATCATATTTTGAGTTATATTGTTTTTATCGGTGCAGTCGGCCTTACAGTGGTAGCGCTTGTTCCGATCATGGCATCCGGTTTGCTTAATGTGAGCCGCATTTCATTCTCAGGAACATCCCTGATCATTATCGTAGGCGTTGTGCTTGAAACGATCAAAGCAGTAGAATCTCAGATGCTTGTGCGTTATTATAAGGGATTTTTGAACGATTAACATAACAGTTGGATCAGTCAATCTGCCTTTGTGGTATTCCACAAGGGCGGATTGATTGCGTTATAGGAAAGAGGAGAGAAATCTCATGAAGATCATCATGTTAGGTGCTCCGGGAGCCGGAAAAGGCACCCAGGCAAAGAAGATCGCAGCTAAATACGGCATACCACATATTTCTACCGGAGACATTTTCCGGGCAAATATCAAGAACGGCACAGAGCTGGGCCTGAAGGCAAAATCTTATATGGACGCAGGCGGCCTGGTTCCCGATGAGATCACCATTGGTATGCTCTTAGACCGGATCCATCAGGCAGACTGTGAAAACGGTTATGTGCTGGACGGTTTTCCAAGAACCATCCCTCAGGCAGAGAGCCTGACAGAGGCGTTAAAAAAGAACGGCGAGTCCATTGACTTCGCGGTCAATGTGGATGTTCCGGATGAGAATATCATCAGCCGTATGTCCGGCCGCCGCGCCTGCTTAAACTGCGGCGCTACCTACCATATCGTATATAATGCTCCAAAGAAAGAGGGCGTATGCGATGCCTGCGGACAGGAGCTGGTATTAAGAGAGGATGACAAGCCCAAGACCGTTAAGAAGCGTCTTGACGTATACCATGACCAGACACAGCCTCTGATCGATTATTATAAGAAGGAAGGCGTTCTGGCTGAGGTTGACGGAACAAAGGACATGGAAGAGGTCTTTCAGAATATTGCAGCAATTTTAGGAGCATAAACCATGGTAACGATTAAATCTGAACGGGAAATTGAATTGATGCGGGAAGCTGGCAGGATTCTTGCAAAGGTCCATGAGGAACTGGGCAGGATCGTAAAGCCGGGAATTTCCACAAAGGAGATCGACCGCATTTGTGAAGAAATGATCCGCAGCCATGGATGCATCCCCTCCTTCCTGAATTACGAAGGATATCCGGCTTCCGTGTGTATTTCCATCAATGATGAGGTAGTGCACGGAATCCCAAGCAAACACCGGTATCTGGAGGAAGGCGATATCGTCAGCCTGGATACAGGTGTAATATGGAAGGGATATCAGTCGGATGCGGCAAGAACCCATATGATCGGCGAGGTCAGTGCCGAGGCGAGAAAGCTGGTGGAGGTAACGCAGCAGAGCTTCTTTGAAGGAATAAAGTTTGCGAAAGCCGGCAATCATCTCAATGATATTTCAAAGGCCATCCAGGAATATACGGAAAGTTTTGGTTTCGGTGTGGTAAGAGATCTGGTGGGACACGGCATCGGCACAGAGATGCATGAGGAGCCGGAAATCCCTAATTTCTCACAGCGTCGAAAAGGCATCCGTCTGGTGCCTGGTATGACCCTTGCCATCGAGCCTATGATCACCGCGGGCCGTTATGATGTGGTATGGATGGATGACGGCTGGACCGTTGCAACAGAGGACGGTTCACTGGCAGCTCATTATGAGAATACCATTCTGATTACCGACGGCGAGCCTGAGATCCTGTCTCTGTAACAGAGGTGGATCATGGCGGAAATGAAAACGGCCTGCCTGGTAAAGAGCCTGGCAGGCCATGACAAAGATGAATATTATATCATAATCCGCGTTCAGGGCGAATATGCTTACCTGTCAGACGGCAGAAAGCATCCGCTGAACCGGCCAAAGCGCAAGAACATAAAACATCTGCAGCCCGTAAATGAGTATGACGGGATACTGAGAGAGAAGCTGACCGGGGGCAGGCCCGCAGAGGATGAAGAGATCGCCCGTTGGATCCGCAGCCGTATAAGCAGTAGGAGGGAAAGAAAATGTCAAAAGCAGACGTAATCGAAATTGAAGGAACCGTAGTTGAGAAGCTGCCGAACGCCATGTTTCAGGTAGAACTGGAGAACGGCCATCAGGTACTGGCTCACATCAGCGGAAAGCTCCGCATGAATTATATCCGTATCCTGCCGGGAGATAAGGTTACACTGGAGATGTCTCCATACGACCTGTCCAAGGGAAGAATTATCTGGAGAGATAAATAAGCAGGGAGCAAATAAAAAACAGACACAAAAAATGCTTGCATTTCCAATAAAATTTTGGTATAATGTTTTAGCAACTTTGTGGTCTATAGAAAGGAGAATTACTGTGAAGGTTAGATCATCCGTAAAGCCGATCTGCGAAAAGTGCAAGATCATTAAGAGAAAAGGCAGTATCAGAGTAATTTGCGAAAATCCAAAGCATAAACAGAGACAAGGTTAATCAATTTTAGGAGGTGTATTACACACATGGCTCGTATTTCAGGTGTTGACTTACCAAGAGAAAAACGTGTTGAGATCGGTCTTACTTACATCTACGGAATCGGTAGAGCAAGCTCCAACCGTATCTTAGCAGAAGCTGGCGTTAATCCGGACACTCGCGTTAAGGATTTAACCGATGATGAGGTAAAGAAGCTGGCTAACATCATTTCCGAGACTCAGACTGTAGAAGGTGATCTGCGCAGAGAGATCGCTATGAATATCAAGAGACTTCAGGAAATCGGTTGCTACAGAGGAATCCGTCACAGAAAGAGCCTGCCGGTTCGCGGACAGAAAACAAAGACCAACGCAAGAACCTGCAAGGGTCCGAGAAAGACAGTAGCAAACAAGAAGAAGTAATTTTTGTAACACCGTAACCGAATTCGGATTTATATGTTTTAAAAACAGGAAGAACGAATTCATAATCAATGAGAAAGTAGGTTAGTTTAAAATGGCTAAAAAAGTGTCCACTACAGCAAAAAAAGTGACAAAAAAGCGTGTAAAGAAAAACGTTGAACGCGGACAGGCACATATCCAGTCATCTTTTAATAACACGATCGTTACATTAACTGATGCGCAGGGTAACGCTTTATCATGGGCAAGTGCCGGTGGTCTGGGATTTAGAGGTTCAAGGAAATCTACTCCTTATGCAGCTCAGATGGCAGCAGAAACTGCTACAAAGGCAGCCCTTATACATGGCTTAAAGTCAGTAGACGTTATGGTTAAAGGTCCTGGTTCAGGACGTGAAGCAGCGATCCGTGCCCTTCAGGCATGTGGTCTGGAAGTAACCAGCATCAAGGACGTAACTCCAGTTCCTCACAATGGATGCCGTCCGCCAAAGCGCAGAAGAGTCTGATGATTTTAATCTAGGAGGTAATTAAAGTGGCAGTAGATAGAGTTCCTGTTCTTAAAAGATGTAGATCCCTTGGACTGGATCCAATCTATTTAGGAATCGATAAAAAGTCTAACAGAGAATCTAAGAGAGCAAACAAGAAGATCAGCGAGTATGGTCTTCAGTTAAGAGAGAAGCAGAAGGCAAAGTTCATTTACGGCGTATTAGAGAAGCCTTTCCGCAACTACTATGCAAAGGCATCCAAGATGAACGGTATGGTTGGTACCAACCTGATGATCCTTCTGGAGTGCAGACTGGATAACGTACTGTTCCGTATGGGCCTTGGACGTACCCGCAAGGAGGCAAGACAGATCGTTGATCACAAGCACGTTTTAGTAAACGGCAAGCAGGTAAACATTCCGTCTTACCAGGTTAAGGCTGGCGATGTGATCGAGATCAAAGAGAAGTTTAAGTCTGCTCAGAGATACAAGGATATCCTGGAAGTAACTGCAGGCCGTATGGTTCCTGCATGGATCGAGGCTGATCAGGAGAACCTGCGCGGCACTGTTAAGGAGCTGCCAACCAGAGACGAGATCGACGTTCCTGTAAACGAGATGCTTATCGTCGAGCTGTACTCCAAATAATCCGTTTGTATATAAAGTATTTATGGTATGCCTGTCTTATTTTTGGACAGGCGTACTTTGCTGGAAAGCACCGGTATGCAGGGACTGCCTCAGAGGCGTTTTCCCTGTGTTAAACCCTCGAGATTTGACAGAGACCCAAAAAAGGAGGGGCTATTAGTGTTCGATTTTGAAAAACCAAACATTGAAATCGCAGAGATTTCAGAAGACAAAAGATACGGCAAGTTTGTAGTTGAACCACTTGAGAGAGGTTACGGTACTACACTGGGCAATTCCTTAAGAAGGATCATGCTTTCTTCTTTACCCGGAGCCGCAGTGAGTCAGGTAAAAATCGATGGTGTCCTGCATGAGTTCAGTTCCATTCCAGGAGTCAAGGAAGATGTAACTGAGATCATTATGAACATCAAAAGCTTAGCGATCAAGAACAACAGCGATACCGATGAGCCGAAAGTTGCATACATTGAATTTGAAGGCGAAGGCGTGATCACTGCTGCTGATATTCAGGCAGATGCTGATATCGAGATCATGAATCCCGATCAGGTGATCGCAACCTTAAGCGGCGGCGCAGACAGCAAGTTCTATATGGAACTTACGATCACGAAGGGCCGCGGCTATGTAAGCGCAGATAAGAATAAAAACGCAGATCTGCCTATCGGCGTGATCGCGGTTGATTCTATTTATACTCCTGTTGAGCGTGTCAATATGGCAGTTGCCAATACCCGTGTGGGCCAGCAGACTGACTATGACAAGCTGACGCTGGAGGTTTACACCAATGGCACACTGGCTCCCGATGAGGCAGTCAGCCTTGCTGCCAAGGTATTAAGCGAGCACTTAAATCTGTTTATCGACCTTTCCGAAGTAGCTGTGGGCGCTGAGATCATGGTTGAGAAGGAAGACAACGAGAAAGAGAAAGTGCTTGAGATGAATATTGACGAACTGGAGCTTTCCGTTCGTTCTTACAACTGTCTGAAGAGAGCTGGAATCAATACCGTAGAAGAGCTGTGCAACCGCACTTCTGAGGATATGATGAAGGTTCGCAACTTAGGCCGCAAGTCCTTAGAGGAAGTGCTGGCTAAGTTAAAGGAGCTGGGCCTGCAGCTAAATCCCAGCGATGAGGCTTAAGACAGATAAACAGACCTTAGCCAGTAAGTCCAAAGAAGCATGGCGCGGGTTGCCACTATAAAATAAACAGGACGGGAGAAAACGCCTTAGCCAGTAAGTCCAAGGAAGCATGGTGCAGGTGTTCCGTCAGATATGGAGGAAATGAATAATGGCAGGATATAGAAAATTAGGAAGAACATCCGATCAGAGAAAGGCTATGATCAGAAGCCAGGTTACGGCTCTGTTATACCATGGCCATATCAAGACAACCGAGACCCGTGCAAAGGAGATCCGCAAGGTCGCTGAGGGCCTGATCGCAATGGCAGTAAGAGAGAAGGATAACTTCGAGACTGTTAAGGTTACCGCTAAGGTTGCCCGCAAGGACAAAGACGGTAAGCGCGTGAAGGAAGTTGTAGACGGCAAGAAGGTTACCGTATATGATGAGGTAGAGAAGGAAATCAAGAAGGATATGCCTTCCAGACTTCATGCAAGAAGACAGATGTTAAAGGTTCTTTACGGCGTAACTGAGGTTCCGGCTCAGGCGGCTGGCAGAAAGAAGAACACCAAGTCTGTTGACCTGGTTGCTAAGTTATTTGATGAGGTTGCTCCCAAGTATGTTGACCGCAATGGTGGATACACCAGAATCGTAAAGATCGGACAGCGTAAGGGCGACGCTGCTATGGAAGTTCTGCTTGAGTTAGTTTAATCAGAATATAGTTATGCAGGCGGCTGCAGATACAGTAAAATGTATCTGCAGCCTTTTTTGATCCTTTGATCCGATGCCAGTCCGCAGGCAGATTCGGGCATTCAAGAAGAGGCTCCATCCTGAATGGTTACGAATTTAGACAGAATAGTCAGAATATCGTAAGTTGACGTTGGCATGGAAGGTGAACTATAATAATAACAGGTGATAGAAGAAAAAGAGATCTGATAAGGAGGTTACTGCGATGAAGGGGATGAAAGGGCTTCTGTGTCTGGCGCTGACAGCCGTCTTATTGACAGCAGCCGTGCCGTATACAGCCCAGGCAGCGGACTATAAGTATATTACAAGCATTTCATTGAAGGTTGAGGTAAATCTGGACGCAGGAGATGAGATCAACAGCGGAGACAGCTTAGGCACCTCAAAGGATGATTCCGGTACAAAAGTGTATACGACGTCGGATAAATATGAAGTGGCATCTGCAGAGTGGAGCAACGATAAAGACGTATCCATCGGCGATACGCCCAAGATTACCGTATGGCTGGAACCGAACTATTCCTCCAGCGGCGAATATGATTATCGTTTCCGCAGCAGCTACAGTTCCGGGAATGTAAGCATCAGCGGAGGCGAATTTGTTTCTGCCAGCAAGAGCGGCAGCGATTTAAAGGTAGTGTTGAGAGTCAACGGTGTCAAGGGTACCTATGAGGCCCCGGAGAATGCCGAGTGGGGCAGCGGAAAAGGAAAGGCTACCTGGGAAGAGCCGGATGATACTTCCGGTTACTATGATGTGATCCTGTACAGAGGATCCACGGTGATGAAGAAGCTGGAGAATTACAAAGGCACATCCTACAATTTTTATCCTTATATGACTAAGGAGGGAGATTATACGTTTAAGGTCCGTACAGTTCCGCATTCTGATACCCAGGAGCGTTACGGCAAGAAGAGTGACTGGACAGAATCCGACAGCAAATACATTGATGAGGACGAGGTTTCCGACGGTACGGGCCAGGACAATGGAAACGGTACTTCAGGCGGCAGCACCACTCCGGGCGGCGGAACCACCGATGTGGGATGGCGTCAGGACGGGAACAGCTGGTATTTTAAATACCCGGACGGGAATTATATCAAGGATAACTGGCTCAAATGGAACGACAAATGGTATCTCTTTGACAGCTCAGGCCGTATGCTTACGGGCTGGCAGAAGAAGAACAACTACTGGTATTATTTCGGCGAAAGCGGCGATATGAAGAAGGGATGGCTCAAGTCAGGAAATGTGTGGTACTACTTAAATCCCAATGACGGCGGACCGGAGGGTTCCATGGTCACAAACAGCTGGCTTACTATCAACGGAAAAACCTATTTTGTCAATGCCTCCGGCGTTATGGTGGAAGGCTGGTATCAGATCGAAGGAAAATATTATTACTTCTATCCTGGAGACGGCTCCAAGGCTGTAAGCACTTCGATCAGCGGTTTTGTCCTGGACGCCAATGGAGTATGGCAGCATTAGTGCAGGCATTTCCCTGGCAGCCTGTGAAACAGGATCCCTGAAAAGGCATTTTAACCGAATATAAGATACCCTTAAAGGGAGCGGCTGAAAAGGGGCTGCTCCCCTTTTGTATACACGAGGTCTTGACTTATGGTTTGATATCAACTAAAATTGAAAAACGGAACAGATAACGGCATTTTTATGAAAGGAAATCAATGGGAATCGTAAAAACAGCCAGGCTGATATACGAGTATATCAGACATGATGAAGAGGAAAAGATCAAAGAGGTAAAACGCGCCATTGACGGCGTGGATCTGGATATAGAGGATGGCTCATTTACAGCCATCTTAGGACACAATGGATCCGGTAAGTCCACCCTGGCAAAGCACATTAACGGTCTGCTCCTGCCTACGGAGGGCACTGTGTGGGTGGGAGAGATGGATACAAAGGATGATGACCATATCTGGGATGTGCGGAAAACGGCCGGGATGGTCTTTCAGAACCCGGATAACCAGATCATAGGAAATATTGTGGAAGAGGACGTGGGCTTCGGTCCGGAAAATATTGGCGTTTCCACAGAGGAAATCTGGAAACGGGTGGACGAGAGTTTAAAGGCAGTGGGAATGACGGCCTATCGGAAGCAGTCTCCCAATAAGCTGTCAGGAGGCCAGAAACAGCGGGTGGCTATTGCTGGCGTTATGGCCATGCGGCCCAGGTGCATTATCCTGGATGAGCCTACGGCTATGCTGGATCCAAACGGCAGAAAAGAGGTGATCCGCACCATCCGCCAGTTAAACCGGTCAGAAGGGATCACGGTTCTTCTGATCACGCATTATATGGAAGAGGCCATTGATGCAGACCGTATTGTGGTGATGGATGACGGCAGGATCGTCATGGACGGCCGTCCGAAGGAAATATTTGCAGGAGTAAAGGAATTAAAAGCCTATGGGCTGGATGTACCTCAGGTTACAGAACTGGCTTTTCAGCTTAAGGAGGCCGGGATGCCCCTGCCGGATGGCATACTTGGCCGGGAGGAACTGATGAAGGAGCTATTACCCCTTTTATAGAGAAAATGTGCGTCTGCTGCTTACAGTGAGGCACAGACGTCATCAGATAACGGTTAGGAGAATAGACCATGTCGATAAAAGCAGTTGATTTAAATTATGTATATGGAGGCGGGACTGCCTTTGAGCAGCACGCACTCTTTGATGTGAATTTCGAGATCCAGGATGGGGAATTTGTGGGGATTATCGGCCATACCGGTTCCGGAAAATCCACCCTGATCCAGCATTTAAACGGCCTTATGAGGGCCAGCTCCGGTGCTCTTTATTATAATGGAACGAACATTTACGAGGACGGCTATGATATGAAACAGTTGCGTACCAGGGTGGGACTGGTATTTCAGTACCCGGAGCACCAGCTGTTTGAGATCGATGTATTGACGGATGTGTGTTTCGGCCCCAAAAACCAGGGACTTTCTAAGGAAGAGGCAGAAGTCCGGGCAAAGGAGGCGCTGCGTCTGGCGGGGCTTGATGAAACGTATTACAGGCGGTCTCCGTTTGAACTTTCGGGAGGCCAGAAACGCCGCGTGGCTATTGCGGGAGTGCTGGCCATGGAGCCGGAGGTGCTGATCTTAGATGAGCCTACGGCGGGGCTTGACCCCAGAGGAAGGGATGAGATCCTGGATCAGATTGCAAGACTCCATACAGAACGCCATATGACCATCATCCTTGTATCCCACAGTATGGAGGACGTGGCCCGGTATGCAGACCGCCTGTTAGTAATGAACCATGGGAAAAAAGTCTTTGACGGCGCCCCCAGAGAAGTATTTTCCCATTATAAGGAACTGGAAGCCATGGGCCTTGCGGCCCCCCAGGTCACCTATCTGGTTCATGACTTAAAAGACAGAGGGATTCCCATTGATGAATCTATCACCACTGTGGAAGAGGCAAGAGAAGCGATCCTGTCTCTGTGGCGCAAAAAAGCGGAAAAGGAGGGAAAATAATGCTGAGAGAACTGACTTTAGGACAGTATTATCCCGCAGATTCCATTGTCCATCTCTTAGATCCCAGGACGAAACTGTTTGGGACCATGGTATTTATTGCCTCCCTTTTTATTGCTGATAATATCTGGGGCTACCTTATCGCTACCGCTGTGCTGGCCGCTGTGATCCGGCTGACTCAGGTGCCCGTCCGCTTTATCCTGAGAGGCTTAAAGGCTATCGTGATCCTGCTTCTGATCAGTGTCAGCTTTAATTTATTCCTGACGCCGGGAGAGGCGATTTTCCAGCTGTGGATTTTTAAGATTACGAAAGAGGGCGTCCGCCTGGCGTCTTTTATGGCAGTGCGTCTGATCTATCTGGTGATTGGCTCCTCGCTGATGACACTGACCACGACTCCCAACCAGCTGACCGACGGACTGGAAAAGGGGCTGGGCTGTTTAAAAGCAGTGAAGATCCCGGTTCATGAGATTGCCATGATGATGTCCATCGCTCTGCGCTTTATTCCTATTCTGGTAGAGGAGACTGACAAGATCATGAAGGCTCAGATGGCACGGGGGGCTGACTTTGAGACAGGAAACCTGATCCAGAAGGCAAAAGCCATGGTTCCCCTTCTGGTGCCGCTGTTTATCTCTGCCTTCCGCCGCGCCACAGACCTTGCCATGGCAATGGAAGCCAGATGCTACCGGGGAGGTGAAGGAAGAACCAAGATGAAACCTCTGCGGTACAGTCAGAGAGATCATGATGCGTATATGATCTTTGCATTGTATTTTGTGGTGATGATTGCATCCAGAGTATACCTGTAGGAGGAAAATGACATGACAAAGCGGATCCGCCTGCGGGTGGCATACGACGGCACCGCCTACCACGGCTGGCAGCTGCAGCCGGGAGCCGTCACCATTGAGCAGATCTTAAATGAAAAACTGACAGAGTTGCTGGGGGAACCCATTGAGGTGATCGGGGCCAGCCGTACCGACTCCGGCGTCCATGCCAGAGGAAATGTGGCTGTCTTTGACACCTGCCACCGTATGCCGGCAGATCGGATCTGTCTGGCCTTAAATCAGCGCCTTCCAGAGGATATCCGCGTTCAGTCCTCAGAGGAAGTGCCGCCTGACTGGCATCCCAGACGGTGCAGCTGCATAAAAACATATGAGTATAAAATCTTAAACCGAAAAATTGAAATGCCCATGGAGCGCCTCTACGCCCATTTCTGTTATTTTGATCTGGATCTTGGAAAAATGGAGCAGGCGGCGGCTCTCTTGGTGGGGCAGCACGATTTCAAGAGTTTCTGCAATGTCCGAACCCAGGTAAAGGATACGGTACGGACCATCTATGAACTTCGTCTGATCCGCCAGGGCGATGGAATGATCACCATCTGTATTCGTGGAAACGGTTTTCTCTACAATATGGTGCGGATCATTGCAGGAACCCTTATAAGCGTGGGAATGGGCCAGATTCCGCCGGAAAAGATCACAGAGATCCTGGAAGCGAAAGACCGGGCGGCAGCCGGCCCGACTGCTCCGGCCAAAGGGCTGACCCTGGTCGGAATGGAGTATGAAGAAATGATATGAACCTATGGACATCGTTCAGTGTCAGACACTGGAAGATGTCTTTTTTATGCGTCAGCTGTAAGATGAATATTGACTATGTGGTCTATAAATGGTAATATACACTTATTGACTATATAGTCAATAAGTGTTGGCTGATATTAAAGAGGGAGTCAGCCGCTCAAAAAAGAGAGGGGAGATGCCTATATGCGGAAAGAGGAAAAGACCAGACGTACCTATGAAAGAATCATGGCCGCCGCAATGGAAGAATTTGGAACAAAAAGCTATGATAATGCATCAATAACCACACTTTGTAATGAGAATCAGATTTCAAAAGGTCTTGTATATCACAATTTTAAGAACAAGGATGAGCTATATCTCAAGTGTGTGGAAGAATGTTTTGATGAAATGACAGAATACTTTAAAAATCAGGAGTATAAAGCAGACGGTATTCAGGAAAGCCTGCAGAACCTGTTCCATATGCGGCAGCAGTTTTTCAGGGAACATCCCTGCTGCTGCAATCTGTTTTTTTATACCGTTGTACAGCCTCCGGAGCATCTTCGCAGAAAAATACACGCCCTCCGGCAGAAATATGATGATTTTTTCATAAATTGCTTCAGGGAGTTATTACAGCAGACAGAGATGCGGGATGGGATAACCGAAGCTGCGGCGATGGAGTATTTTATGATTTTTCTTGAAATGTTCAACGGATATTTTCAAAGCAGGTCCTGCGAGAAAGAGGATATCCATGCATTGGCAGAATACCATGAAGAAAATCTTTCTAAAATTTTGGATATAATGCTTTATGGGGTCGCAAAAAAGAATCGTGGAGAACGGACGGAAAAATAAGGCCGCAATAAAAACTATAATAAAATGACAGGGAGGAAGAGAAAATTGATCATTCTGTTTATAAGGCTGCTGGCAGCGGTTATACTTGCATTTCTGGCGGGTAAGCTCATATCAAAATTTAAACTGCCGTCTATTCTGGGATGGCTGATTGCGGGGATGGTTTTGGGGCCTCATGCACTTTCGCTCATGGATCATCAGATCCTGGATGCTCAGTGGTATCAGACCATCGTGCATATTTTAGAATGTGCCGTGGGTCTTATGATTGGTACTGAGCTTGTGTGGAGCAAGATAAAGCGTTCGGGCAAGGCGATTGTGATTACAACATTTACACAATCCATTGGAACCTTCCTGTTCGTATCTCTTGTATTCGGAATCGTATTTTATCTTCAGGATATTCCGCTGTATCTGGCCTTTTTGTTTGGCGGCATTGCCCTGGCAACGGCTCCTGCTCCGGCATTGTCTATTGTGCGGGAGTTTAAGGCGGACGGGCCGGTGACGAATACCCTGATTCCCATGGCGGCGCTGGACGATATTGTGGGCTGCATCGTTTTTTTTACGACGGTGGCGATTGTTGCAGGAAACCTTTCCGCCGGAGAGCTTCCGGCATATATGATCGCCCTGGTTGTAATACTGCCTTTGGTTATAGGGGCTGCAGCCGGGCTGTTAGCAGGCTTGTTCCTGAAAAAAGAGAGAAGCTCCAGGGGTACGCTTTTGCTCCTGATACTGAATATTCTGATTGCGTCAGGCGTGGGATTTATATTTAATGATCTGGTGATGCCAAAGCCGGTTTTAAATTTTATGCTGATCGGTATGGCATTTTCTGCCGCGTTTTCCAATATGGTTACAGAGGAAAGGCTGGAAGAGATCATGCGCGTTTTTAATCCGTTTCTTGGAATATCCATGATTCTTGTGATTCTGAATCTGGGCGCTCCGCTGGATTACCATTTAATTATGGGAGCCGGCCTTTTTACAGTGATCTATATTGTGGCGAGAGCACTGGGAAAATATTGCGGAGCGTATTTTGGCGCAGGCATCACAAAATCACCTGAGACCGTTAAAAAATTTCTGGGATTTACACTCCTGCCTCATTCGGGTGTTTCGCTTGTTTTTACCGGGATTGCTGTTTCTGTACTGAGCGCACCTGCTCCTGAGTGTGCCAGAATCATTCAGGGGACGATCGCGGCTGCGGCTGTGATCAATGAAATCCTGGCTGTGATTCTTGCGAAAAAGGGCTTTGAATGGGCTGGTGAACTGAAAAGCAATTCTGCTGGAAAATAAAAAATCCCCGCCTGGGTACCGGAATATATCACAGGGTATTTCCCGGTCCCCAGGCGGGGATTTTGTCTATGCGGATGATGGATCGTTACATAATATTAACGAACGCCGTACTTGGTTCCTCTGCGGATGGATCCGTCGCTGTTCCACTCGGTATAAACATATGGACCGCCATCGGTGGTTCCATTTTCTGTAAATTCATGGTTTTGGCCGTTGATTTCACGGACACCGGTCTGCATCTTGCAGCTGTTGCTGTCAAAGTAATATACGTTGCCGTTGATCTTCATCAGGCCGCCCTGGAGTTCGCCTGTATTTGCTGCATAGTACCAAGTGCCGTCTCTCTGGATCCAGCCAGTACGCATCAGCTGGTCGTTGCCAAAGTAAAACCAGTGATTTTTGTACTGTACCCAGTTGTTGGTGCAGTAGGAACCGTCGCCCCACTGATATTTCACACCCTGGGGGGTGCCGACAAAACCTGCTGCCAGAGATGTCATGGCGCTGCCTGCTGTAAGAGCAAGGGACAGAGCCGCAATAGCAAAACGCTTCTTCATAGATTCATTCCTCCTGATTCTTATGATTACAGCTGCCAGTCTGTAAAACCGGAACTGCGGATCAATTCCTTATGCCAAAAGTGTATACCCTGAAGTAACTCCAAGGTCAATAGATGTAAACCTTTTGTAAACTTTTGTAAGGAAAATGAAATGGGAGAAAGTGGAAAAACAATCAGATCCAGCCGCCGTCAAGACCGATGACCTGACCGGTGAGATAGGAGTCTTTATAGCTGAGATGATAGACCAGGTCAGCTACCTCCTCGGCACGCCCCAGGCGGCCTGCGGGGATTTCATCCACCAGGGAAATCAGTTCCTCCTCTTCCAGCCACTGATTCATCTCTGTGTCAATGGCTCCGCAGGCTACGGCGTTTACCTGGATGCCGCTGGGAGCCAGTTCCTTTGCCAGGGCCTTTGTCAGGGCGTTGATGCCCCCCTTGGTGGCTGAGTAGGCTGCCTCGCAGGATGCGCCTGCCACGCCCCAGACGGAGGAAATATTGACGATCTTGCCCTGCTTCTGGCGTACCATATAGGGGATGGCCAGCTTGCAGCAGTTAAAAACAGAGGTCAGATTGACATGAAGCATTTTTTCCCAGTCGTCAGAGCTCATGTCCTGAAGAAGGCCGATGTAGGCAATGCCGGCGTTATTGACCAGTACGTCAGCCCCGCCAAACTGCTTTTTTACCTGCTCAAACCATTCCTCACAGCATTTCATATTGCCCATATCGCCCATATAGGCCAGACAGGGAACCTGATAGCTCTGGATCTCCTTCTGGGTCTGTAAGAGACGATCCCTGCTGTGCACACAGCTGATGGCCACATTATATCCTTTTTTTGCAAATTTTACTGCGATTGCCTTTCCGATACCGCGGGAGGCACCAGTGACTAATACTGTTTTTCTTGCCATATGCAAAACCATCCTTTCCGGATCCCGCCTTTGAAAACAGCGGGCCTTTCAGGACTATTATAGCATATTTTGATCGGTAAAACCATGCCCGGGCATCTGCAAACATATTTATAAAGGGGAGTGCGGGAGGCGTCAGAATCGTAAGAATTTTTTTTGTAACAAATTTGTAATCTGTGTTATAATAAAAGAGAATATGTAAAAAATTGTCCAACAACAAATCAATCATATAGAGATAAGGAATAGAATTTATGACTCAACCATACGATCTGATCATCATCGGTTCCGGTCCTGCGGGACTGGCAGCAGCCGTATATGCCCAGAGGGCAAGGCTGAATACACTTATTTTAGAAAAGGCCATGGTAAGCGGCGGACAGGTACTGACGACCTATGAGGTAGACAACTACCCTGGACTTCCAGGCATCGGCGGATATGATCTGGGACTGAAGCTCAGAGAGCATGCGGACCGTCTGGGCGCTGAATTTAAAGAAGAAGAGGTGCTTTCCATACAGGACGGACCAGTAAAAAGGGTTATCTGCCAGGGAAATACCTATGAGACAAAGACACTTATCCTTGCTACGGGAGCCATCCACAGAAAGCTGGGGATTCCAGGTGAGGAGAAGTTTGCAGGAACAGGTGTTTCCTACTGCGCTACCTGCGACGGCGCTTTCTTCCGCAATAAGACAGCTGCTGTCATCGGCGGAGGAGATGTTGCCGTAGAGGACGCCATTTTCCTGGCAAGAATGTGCAGCAAGGTATATCTGATCCACAGAAGAGATGAACTGCGGGCGGCAAAGAGTCTTCAGGAAAATCTGTTTGCTCTTGAAAATGTGGAGATTCTCTGGGATACAGTAGCAGATTCCATCGAAGGAGGAAACGCCGTAGAAAAGCTGAAGCTGACAAATGTAAAAACCGGCGAACAGCGTGAACTGCCTCTCCAGGGTGTATTTATTGCTGTGGGAATCTCGCCGGAGAGCGGGGCTTTTGCAGGGCTGGTTGATATGGAGCATGGATACATTAAGGCGGGTGAGGACGGCGTTACCTCTGCTCCGGGTATTTTTGCGGCAGGAGATGTGAGAACAAAGGGACTCAGACAGATCATCACAGCCGCTGCAGACGGGGCCAATGCGGTGACCAGCGCAGAGCGCTATCTTGCAGCCCATTAGGAGGATAAAAATCAGATGAAAACATGGAAGAAGGTACTGATCATCGGCAGTCTGTGCACGCTGGCAGGCGCATTTACCGCGCTGGGAGCTCCGGGATATGAAAATATTGCTGTTTCCAGGGTAAGCGGTTCTGTTAATATCCGCACAGAGGCCAATACCTCCAGCACTGTTGTGGGCAAGATCAACAATGACTGTGCGGCTGAGATTTTGGAAACCGTGGAGGGGGAGGGCGGACAGTGGTATAAGATCCGTTCCGGCTCTGTTACCGGCTATATCAAGGCCGAGTATTTCGTTACAGGAGAGGCAGCCGCTGCAAAAGCAAAAGAGGTGGGGCACACCTACGGCACCATAAAAGGCGCGACGACTGTACGTCTGCGGGAAACTCCTGATTTAAACGGAAGGACACTGACCCTTTTATCTCAGGGCGCCATATGCTCAGTTACGGGACAGGAAGGGGATTTTTATAAGGTAGCTGTGGACACGGATCTGGAGGGGTATGTGTCCAAAGAGTACATAGAAACAGAAACCGAGTTTAAGGAGGCTGTATCCACGGAAGAAGAGCAGGCTCAGGCAGAGGAAAAGGCTCAGGCCCAGAAAGAGGCTGACGCGGCGATCCAGGCTCTGGAGCAGGCAAAGGCCCAGCAGCAGGACAGCGGATTTTCCTCCGCTTCCAAAAAGACCAGCTCCGGGATCCCGGTTATTGAGGCCAACCCGGAAAAGGGCACTCAGGAAAATGTAGCCGCTCCTGTTGTTTCAAAGCCTGAAGATGTAGCAAAGAATACTCAGACCGATTCCAATGGCCCGTCAGCAGGGAATGAGGACAGCTCCAAGGTAGTATCCGCCTCACGCAACGCCGTGGTGGCATATGCCAAACAGTTTTTGGGCAATCCTTATGTATATGGCGGGACAAGCCTTACAAACGGAGCGGATTGTTCCGGTTTCGTTATGAGCGTATTTTCCCATTTTGGCATCAGCACCGGGAGAAGTTCGCGGGAACAGGCAGGAAAGGGAAAAACCATCTCTGTGAACGAGGTACAGCCGGGAGATCTGCTCTTTTATGCCAGCGGCGACTACATCAACCATGTGGGGATTTATGTGGGGGACGGAAAGATTATCCATGCCAGCAACCCCGCGACCGGTATCTGCTACGCGCCGGCCAATTACAGAACACCCTGCAAGGCGATCAGCTTTTTTGACTAAAAGAGAATGATACGGAGTCGGGATTGATGGGATGAGAGAATGTCAGTTTGCATGGCGGCTTGAGATGGATGGAATCTGGAAAACAAAATAAGGAGGAGTTTTCCTGTAAATACAGCGACAAGCGGGAAAATTCTGTGAAAAGAGGCTGCGGCTGGCGCATTTATGCGTCGGCCGCAGCTTTTGACTGTGAGAAAATAAAAATATAATCAGGGGAAATAATCAGTTGATGCTGTTGATTAAACTGCATTTCAATCCGTTTGTACATAAGAAGAACGTCATACATATCCGACGCACTTAGGGATATTCAGCCAACAGGATACGATCAGATTTATTTTTGGTACTTTACAAATTCCTGCAAAGATTTTACGAAATTCATCTTCCGAAATTTACATTTATTCTTTAAGATTAAAGAACATACTTAGAATGATTAGGAGGAATGGAGTAATGAAAAGAAGTGTAAAATCTTTGATGGCGTTGGCCATGGCAGTTTCAATGGCTATATTATCAGGCTGCGGTGCGGCTGCGCCAGGAAACAGCATCCAGGATACTGCAGGTTTATCTAAGGGACAGACCAGTGTGGAGGGGGAAAACCAGACAGGAAATAAGGCAGAGAACAATACAGAAGCAAATGCGGAAGTAAACAGTTCAACTGGAGAGAAAACAGTAATCGAATATTGGCATTGTAATGCGGAAACACAGGGAGGATTGGTGGTAGACGAGCTGGTTAGGCAATTTAACGAAAGTAATGACCACATCCAGGTAGTGGCAAAATATAACCCGGATATGTATAAGGGGCTGATGCAGAATCTTCAGGCAGAGGCGGCAGCCGGCAATTCTCCGGCTCTGGTGCAGATTGGATGGGCATTCCTGGATTATTTTTCTAATAACTTCTCCTATGTGCCCCCTCAGGAAGCGATTGACAAGTTTGACAAGGAGGAAGCAAGTTTCCTTCAAGACAAATTTCTTCCCAATATCCTTGAACTGGCTGTAAACAGTGAGGGTTCACAGGTGGGCATCCCATATTCATTAAGTAATCCAGTCCTTTACATCAATAAGGACATTTTAAGAGAGGCAGGACTTCCTGAAAATGGCCCCACCACCTGGCAGGAGGTCAGTGAGTTTGCAAAGATCATTAAGGAAAAAACTGGAAAATATGGATTTTATATGCAGGAGCCAGCGGATTTCTGGGCACAGCAGGGTTTGATTGAAAGCAGCGGCGCTAAGATGCTGACCACCAATGGGGAAGGTAAAAAAGAGGCTTCCTTTGCTACGGAGGATGGAATTGCAGCCATGCAATTGCTGGCTGATATGGTAAAGGATCAGACTGCTTTACATATTTCTTGGGAGGAAGGCTGCCAGAGCTTTATTGATGGTAACTGCGCCATGCTTTACACCACCATTGCCAGAAGGGCTTCCGTACAGAAGGGGGCGCAGTTTGATGTGGCAACTGTAAAATCTCCTCTGTGGAATGACAAGGAGCGCATGGTTCCAGCAGGCGGATGTTTTCTGGCTATCACGGCTCAGGGTGACGATCAGATCAAGGCGGCATGGGAATTTGAAAAGTTCCTTTACAGTGTGGAATCCATGGCAGCTTGGACAGAAGGAACTGGCTATGTTCCTCCAAGAAAAGATGTGGCCGGAGCTGAGAACGGACTTAAGACATTTCTTGCTGAGAACAAGATGATGAACGCAGCTATCGAGCAAATGGACGGAGTTGTTCCGTGGACGGCGTTCCCAGGAGATGCAGGCCTTCAGGCAGAGCAGATGCTTTTAGATATGAGGGATCAGATTTTGGGCGGACAGGTCACTGCAGAGTATGGAATGAAGGCAACACAGGATGCCATCAACCAACTGCTGTCAGCACAGTAACTGGTTGGAGGCGGCACAGTACCTGGCTTGTAATTTGAATGGGAACTACAATAGCCGCAGTCCTTACAATAAACTGGAGCGGGTATCTCTGGAATATATGGGGGTATCTGCCCCTTTATGGAGGTAAAATTAGATTGAATCAGGAAGAAAAAAAGCAGACATTGCTGGGATACCTGTTTCTTGTGCCATCCCTGGCAGTGTTTGCAGTGTTCATGTTTTATCCTTTGTTTTATACAGTTTATCTCAGCTTTTTTGAGTGGAATATGGTTAAACCGGTAAAAAAGTTTGTGGGTCTGGCTAATTATACGGCTATTTTTAAGGATCCGAATTCCTGGAAGATTGCAGGCAATACGGTTGTGTATATTCTTGTGCTTTTAGTGCTGAATTTTGTGTTGCCCTATATCCTTTCTTTTATTCTGTCAGCTGTGATCAAGAGGGGAAAGGGGTTTTATAAAGCGCTTTTTTTTCTGCCCAGTGTTATATCCCTGGTGGTGGGATCCATCCTGTATATTTGGATTTTGAATCCGATTTCCGGTCCAGTGGCCATTATATTAAAGCATTTTGGCCTGACACTTCCCTTTTGGTCCAAGGCGGAGGGATGGGTAATCGCAGTGCTGAGTGTAATTACCTCATGGAAGGTATTTGGCTATAATTTCATCATCATATTGGCAGGTGTATCCGGTGTATCCACAGAAGTAATTGAGGTAGCCAGACTGGACAACATTCCTTTGTGGAAAATATTTCGCGACATGGTGGTTCCCATGAGTTCGGCTACGGGAATCTACGTGTTTATCATTACCATTGTACAGGGACTTCAGTATGTATTTACACCCATCAAAGTGGTGACTCAGGGTGGCCCAAACTACGCCAGTTCAAACTTAATATATATGTCTTACCATGAGGCATTTACCCTGTACCGTACGGGCACTTCATCAGCCGTATCAGTGATTACCATGGTGCTGTTTATCGCGCTGTTGTTGCTGGAATTCAGGTTTGTGGAAAAGGGGGTATATTATGAAAATTAAAGAAATGCAGCTGGGATGGCACCTTCTTCTTTTGTGTGCTGTGTTTCTCATGCTGATCCCCATTGTGTTTGCTGTGTCCAATTCCTTTAAATCCATGCAGGATGCCTTCAATACAGTATTTGAGATTATCCCGGCTAGGCCCACAGTGGAGAACTATCTCCATGTATTTAGTAAGCTCCCCTTTTTGAGGATTACACTGAATACATTTTTGATTGCTGCCACTGTAACTATTTTTAAGACGGTTACCAGCCTGTTTGCTGCGTATTCCTTTGTTTATTTCGATTTTAAGGGGAAGGGAATTCTGTACTTTATCATGCTGTCTACTATGTTCATACCATTTACCGTTACAATGATTCCCAACTATCTTATGATTTCCAAAATCGGTCTTAGTGACAAAATATGGGGTGTTGCTCTGCCCCAGTTGGCCGATGTGCTGGGAATATTTCTCCTGCGCCAATCCATGCGGGGAATTCCCAGGGCTCTTATTGAAGCGGCAAAGATGGAAAATGTGAAGAATCTGAAAATCATGAAGGATATCATTATACCATTGGTACGGCCCTCCATTATTTCCACGGGAATCATTTTTTTCATCAATTCCTGGAACGAGTATGTGTGGCCGGTTCTTATACTGAAAAGCAAGGAGAATTACACTCTGTCGTTGGCCTTGCAGATGTATATAAGTGCAGAGGGAGGAACAGAGTTTACCATAGCAATGGCTGTTTCGGTTATGACCATGATTGTTCCGCTGACATTGTATATCCTCTTTCAGAGATATATCATCAATACCTTTGCCATGTCGGGCATTAAGGGGTAAGGGGAATTTGCAGTTTTGGAAGTCTGATAAGGAGAAATAAATGAAAAACATAGTATTTGACCATGTAGTAAAGGCTTATGACAGTAATGTAATCGTTAAGGATCTGAGTATGGAAATCAGGGAAGGAGAGCGTCTGATTCTATTGGGACCTTCCGGGTGCGGCAAATCAACCACCCTGCGAATGATTGCGGGTTTAGAGAAACTTAGCGGGGGAAATCTCTATATGAATGACAGATTGGTAAACAATGTACCTTGTGGGGAGAGGAATGTGTCCATGGTATTTCAAAATTATGCTTTGTTCCCTCATATGACAGTGCAGAATAATATCATTTATGGCTTAAAAGCCCACAAGATGGATCCATCAGAGATAAAGTCTCGGCTTTTAGAGGTTCTGGATATGCTGGACTTGAAGGGCTTGGAGGATCGTAAACCCAAGGATCTCTCAGGCGGCCAGCGCCAGAGGGTAGCGCTGGCCAGGGCAGTGGTGAAACGTTCGGATTATTTCCTTCTGGACGAACCACTTTCCAACCTAGATGCCCAGCTTAGGCTGCGGGCACGGAAAGAGCTGGTGAAAATCCATGAGAGGTATCATCAGACCCTTGTATATGTAACCCATGATCAGATTGAGGCCATGACCGTGGGACAGCGCATTGCTCTTATGTACGAGGGGAAAATGCAGATGCTGGATACTCCCTCTAATGTATATAACCGTCCCGCAAATGTATTTACTGCAAAGTTCATTGGATCCCCTTCCATGAATATTGTAGAGGCATCCTATACCAAGGGAACACTGGTGATTGGAAAACAGGTAATCTGTCTGCCGGATATGTGGTCCAGATTAGCTTCACATAATGAGTCTGATCGTTTGTTCCTGGGAATCCGTCCAGAGCACATGGTTTTGCTGCGTAGGCATCAGGATAATACTCTGGAGGGAATTGTAAAATATGTGGAGGATTATGGTAACCGGTACGGTGTGTATGTACATATGGATAATATGGAGTTGATCGCAGTGAGTGACGGAGATATCCCGGCTCCGGGAGAAAGAATATTCATTCAATTGGATTTTGACAAAATGCATCTCTTTGACAGGGATACCCAGATTTCTCTGGGTTATCCTGAGCAGTTAAGGGCCGCCAAGGAGCCGTATATAGTTCAGAATGGGGTCAGGAAGAAGGGAGAAAAGGACAATGGCTTTGCTCATCAGTACCAATATGTATAAGGCGGAGGAATTTAAGAGAGTCCTGTCATATGTGGCTAAATGGAAGGGACAGGTGGGGGTGGAAGTATTTCCTATGTTCCATCAGCAGATATTTGCCTCCCTACTAGAGGGGAGCATGGACATTCTGAGCCATGTTCCCATTAGTTTTCACGGTCCCTATTACAAGGCAGAGCATTCAGCACTTCAGGGATCCGCAGAGTATGAATATACTATGGAGCTGGTGGTGCAGACACTTCAATATTCAGAGAGGCTTAATAGCCGTTATATGGTTTTCCATCACAATAACTGCGTTGTCAGGGATAAGGAGAGGATGATCAGGGATTCCTGCATGAATTACCGCAGGGTGGAGGAACTGTTTCGCCCCTCTGGAATACCGGTGGCCGTGGAGAATGCAGGGGTCATGGATCGGAATAATATGCTGCTGGACGAGAATGAGTTTGTTTCTTTGTGCCAGACGGAAAAGTACCCGGTGCTCATAGACATCGGACATACCCACGCCAATGGGTGGAACCTGTGTAATGTTATGGAACGTCTTCGGGGACAGATTGTGGCGTACCATCTTCACAATAATGACGGAGTTCATGATAATCACAGGCGAATTGAGGACGGAACCTTGGATTTTGGCAGCTTCCTGACCTGGTTTAGGAAATATACCCCTCAGGCCGACCTGGTAGTGGAATACGGCATGGAGACAGCGGATGACTGTGAGGGCATTGCGGAGGATGTGGAGTGGCTACTGGCCTTTGAAAACAGTTTGTAGTGGTTTGAAAAATGTAAGTTAATGAGTGAAAGCACGGATTAAACAGTTGTTCGTGCTTTTTTTGTCACGGTTATGATGGCAAGTGTTCATTTGTGGGTTTGTCATGGGTTCCATGATGGAAATGTTGCAATCTCTTGAGGCTCATGGTAAGATAGATATGCTGTATTTACAGGAACCGTATGAAAATATGATACGAGAAGAAATAGCGCGGCAGCATACAGGTAAGAAACCGGGGAGGGATGGTAATCAAAAAGAAAAAGGTAATCGTCAGTAAACAAAAAGTTTCTGGTGAAATGAAACACCAGAAACCCTTGATTTAATAAAAATCGGAGTAACAGGATTTGAACCTGCGACCTCTCGGCCCCCAGCCGAGCGCGCTACCAAGCTACGCCATACTCCGTTGTTGAACTAACTATTGTAGTATAGCATAATTTTTTTGTTTTGAAAAGCCCTATTTTGAAAAAAATTGAAATTATTGTAATTATTCAGCTATATGTCAATTTGTAGAGAAATTTACTTATGCAAGCCAGCTTACAGCACATATTGACGCATGGCTGAATAGTTACAAATTATTTCAAAAACAGTATGTTTAACGGGGGATGATGAAACAGGCACGGCATAAGGAGGCCTGAAGTGGGAAAGGACATTTAAGATGGAAAGAGAGAAGAAAAGAATTGTCAGCTTTGATCTTGATATGACGCTTTTGGATCATAAGACGTGGAAGATACCAGAGAGCGCTATGGAGGCGGTAGAACTTTTGCGGCGGGACAGTGTGATCGTGGTGGGCAGCGGACGCAACATGGATCTGGCGTTAAGTGTGGAGTACAGGGATCAGATCCGGCCGGATGCAATCATCCATATGAATGGCACCAGGGTAACTGTCAAGGGAAAGACACTGTATGAGCATATTATGGACAAAGAACGTCTGCGCCGCCTTCTGGCCTATGGTGAGGAACGGGGAATTGCTCTTGGAGTAAGTATGGAGAACGGCGATTACTATACTGCGCCTGAGGTTGTGGAGCGGATGGATCTGCTCCGCTGGGGAGAGACCAGCCGGCGCTTTGAGGATCCGTGGAAACTGATGGAAATGCCGGTGCGTACCCTGGTATATGTGGGCGGACCGGAGAATGTGGCGGAACTGGAAGCCCATTTTCCTGAATTTAAGTTTCCCTTGTTTTCCGGGAAAATGGGGGCCGATGTGGTGGAAAAGGAAGCCTCCAAGGCAGAGGGGCTAAAGAGGCTCTGTCAATACTATGGAATGGAGCTGGGGCAGACGGCAGCATTTGGAGACAGCATGAATGATTATGAGATTGTTTCGCTGGCAGGAACCGGGATTGCAATGGGAAATGCGGTGGAGGAATTAAAGACAATAGCGGATTATGTGACAGATGCGGTGGATCAGGACGGCGTGTGGAACGCCTGCCGTCATTTTGGGTGGATATAGGGAGAAGAGCAATGGCCAAAAAACTGGATGTGGTAGTGATCGGAGCAGGGCCTGGAGGATATACAGCGGCCCTCAAGGCGGCGAAACTGGGGCTTAAGGTGGCTGTAATTGAGGAAAAAAGGGTGGGAGGAACCTGTGTAAACCGAGGTTGTATTCCTGCCAAGGCGCTGCTTTATGCTTCAGGGATGTTCCGCATGATGCAGAACTGCGGTGAATTTGGCGTGTCTGCGGATGGTATTTTCTTTGATTTTGGGAAAATGCAGTCTTATAAGAAGACAGCTGTGGATAAGTACCGGAATGGTATTGAGAGGCTGTTTGAAACCTGCAAAGTAGAAGTCATCTATGGGAAGGGAACGCTGCGCAGGGATCGGACGGTAGAAGTAGAACTGGCAGAAGGGGGAAGGGAGTTCTATGAGGGAAAGAACGTGATCCTGGCGGCGGGAGCAGCACCGGTGATGAGTTCTATTCCTGGCGCGGATCTGCCGGGGGTGTGGAACAGTGATCGGCTGCTGGCCGCTCAAAGCTGGAATTTTGACCGGCTGACGGTAATGGGCGGCGGAGTGATCGCTGTGGAGTTTGCCACTCTGTTTAATAACTTATGCTCTCATGTGACCATTGTGGAGAAGAAAAAACATCTGATGGCCCCTATGGATGATGTGATGTCTGCTGCCCTGGAACGTGTGCTTTGCAGAAAAGGAATTCACGTCTACTGTGATTCTACGGTGACAGAACTGACCCAGGGGGAGAATGGACTGAATTGTGTGATCACCCCCAATGACGGCAGTGAACCAGTGCGTACAAGGGCCGGGCAGGTGCTGATGGCCATTGGACGGCGGCCGGATACAGAGGGGTTATGCGGCACGGATGTGAACCTTGAAAAGAAGGATGGAAGGATTGCCGTATCTGCGGATTTTGAGACGAGCGAGCCGGGAGTCTATGCTATCGGTGATGTGTGCGCAGAAATTCAGCTGGCCCATGTGGCAGCAGCCCAGGGAACCTATGTGGTAGAAAAAATTGCCGGACGGCCTCATTCCATACAGCTGCAGGCAGTACCCACCGGGATGTTTGTTCCCCTTCCCATTGTGCCTAACTGTATTTATACAGATCCAGAGATAGCGACGGTGGGACTGACAGAGGAAGAGGCAGGAAAGCGGGGGCTTAAAGTGCGCTGCGGCCATTTTTCCATGGAGGAAAATGGACGGTCTATCATTTCCGGAGAACAGGACGGCTTTATTCAGCTGGTGTTTGAGGCCTACAGTAATACTATTGTGGGCGCTCAGATGATGTGTCCCCGTGCGACGGATATGATTGGAGAAATTGCAACGGCAATTGCAAATGGTCTGACAGCGGAGCAGATGTCATTTGCAATGCGGGCTCAACCGACGTATAATGAAGGAATCGGCGCGGCCATTGCGGATGCGCTGAGAAAGGCGTAATATCGGTGCAGATCAGAACGCAGGCGGCAGAAAACGGCTGCAAAGATGAAAAATACCGATATTATACGCAGCAGAGGAGGAAGAAAAATGCATATAATTGATGAGAGAATGGAACATTTACGCGAAAAAATGAGAGAGCGCCAGATGGATGCATATCTTGTTCCTACAGCGGATTTTCATGAATCTGAATATGTGGGAGATCATTTTACCTGCAGAAAGTTTCTCACCGGTTTTACGGGTTCTGCGGGTACGGCAGTTGTTACCATGGATGAGGCTTGCCTGTGGGTGGACGGCCGGTATTTTGTTCAGGCAGCTGCACAGCTAAAGGGAACGCAGGTGAAAATGATGAAAATGGGGCAGGAGGGTGTACCTTCCGTTTCTGAATATCTGGAAACTCATGTGCCCAGGGGCGGCTGCCTGGGCTTTGACGGCCGAGTAGTGAATTCCCGGACAGGGCTGGGACTGGAAAAGAGTCTGAAGGATAAAAATGCCCGTATCGCCTGCACCGAGGATCTGGTGGGAATGATCTGGGAGGATCGTCCGGAATTGTCCGCAGAGCCAGCCTGGGTACTGGAGGAAAAATACGCCGGAAAAGCAGCGGCAGATAAAATTGCAAAGCTGAGAAAAACAATGGAGAAGGTTCATGCCACCGTTCATGTTCTGACTTCACTGGATGATATCGCATGGCTTTTAAACATCCGGGGAAATGATATTGCCTACAATCCGGTGGTTCTGTCCTATGTGATGGTGACTATGGACGAGGTAAGGCTGTTTATCAATGAGAAGGTGCTGGACGGCCGTATCCGGGAATACCTGAATGGCTTGGGTGTGAAGGTTCTGCCTTATAATGATATTTATAAGGAGGCAGGAGCGCTTCAGGGAGAGAAGGTACTGTTTGAGAAGGAGCGGGGAAATTATGCGCTGTACCAGGCCATGGACGGGAAGAATGAAATCATTGACCAGATGAATCCCACCTCTCAGGCGAAAGCGGAAAAGAATCCCGTGGAAGTGGAGAATGAGAAAAAGGCCCATATCAAGGATGGAGTGGCTGTGACCCGGTTTATTTATTGGCTGAAGCATCAGATAGGGAAGGAGCCTGTCAGTGAGATCAGCGCCCAGGAGAAGCTGGAAAGTTTCAGAAAGGAACAGGAGGGATATCTGGAGCCCAGCTTTGGCACCATTTCTGCTTACGGCTCCAATGCGGCCATGTGCCATTATTCGGCTACAGAGGAGAGCAACACCATGTTAGAGCCAAGGAGCTTTTATCTGGTAGATTCCGGCGGTCAGTATTATGAGGGAACTACGGACATTACCAGAACCATTTCTCTGGGAGAACTTACAGAAGAGGAAAAAGAGCACTTTACCCTGGTGCTTATCAGTATGCTGCGGCTGCAGGCGGTGAGATTCTTATATGGCTGTCGGGGCCTGAGCCTGGATTATGTGGCAAGAGAGCCGTTCTGGAGCCGGGGACTGAACTTTGACCATGGAACAGGGCATGGTGTGGGATATCTGCTGAATGTCCATGAGCGTCCCAACGGCATCCGCTATAAAATGGTGCCGGAGCGTCATGACAATGGTATTTTGGAGGAAGGAATGATTACCTCTGATGAGCCGGGGCTTTATATTGAAGGTAAGCATGGAATCCGGACGGAAAATCTGATCCTCTGTGTAAAGGATGAGAAAAATGAGTATGGTCAGTTTATGAAATTTGAGTTCCTGACATTTGTCCCCATTGATGTAGATGCAGTAGATAAGAGCCTTATGACAGAGAGGGATGTGGAACTGTTTAACACATACCACGCACAGGTGTATGAGAAAATCAGCCCTTATCTGGAAGGGGATGAGAAGGAGTGGCTTAAGAAGGTAACAGCTGCGATCTAAAGAGGCAGGGGGCTGCAGATGCAGAGGGATGCGTCTTGCACTGGCAGCCGTAACCATCGCCGGCATTTGCCTTGAAAGGTCATAATGGACCATAGATGATAAGAATAAAAGAGGTGTTTTTCGGGCTTGTGAAACAGACGGAAAACACCTTTTTTGCAGCATTGCTCTGCCGCAAAATGGTGACAGAGCAAGAGCCGGATCCACGCATCAGATCTGTAAATACTGGCTTCTGACAGGCCTTTAGCGGCGGAAGGTACGCGGCGGTCATTACGTTTTATTACACTTTATAAGGGATTTGTGGTAAAATGTTGATAGCCGATTGGGAAAACTCAGTAAGATTCAAAGATACAGAACAGTATGGGTGAAAATTGTATACAGTAACATATTTCTGCAGATAAGGAGAGAGTTATAATATATGGAAAAGACGAGAAGACCAGATGGTACAGGCCGGAAAAAGGGGAACGGAAACCGTTCGATATACGCAGAAAAAAAGCAGGAGAGAAAAAAACAGGAGGCCATTGGAGAAAGAAAGACTGGCAGAGGAAGGGGCACAGTCGGAAAAACAGAAATTGCCGGTAAAAAGGAAACCTTCATTCAACAAAAGACATTTCTGGGGAATAAAGGAGAGGGGGCCGTGGCAAAACCAGAGAGAGAGGGAGATAAAAGAGAATATAATAAGAAAAAAAGGAGTCTCTGTCCTGTGAACCGGAAGTGCGGAGGCTGTCAGTTTTTGGATTTGTCTTACGGTGAGCAGCTGAAAATGAAAAAGAAACAGCTGGATGAACTGTTAAAGGGGATAGCCAGGGTTGAGACTGTAATTGGAATGGAAGAACCATTTCATTACAGAAATAAAGTTCACGCCGTTTTTGACCGTGACCGCAGAGGCAATATTATTTCCGGAATCTATCAGGAAAACAGTCACATCGTAGTGCCGGTAGAGACCTGTCTGATCGAGGATGAAAAAGCGGATGAGATCATTGGCACTATCCGCAGTATGCTGAAATCTTTTAAAATCCGTACCTATGATGAGGATACCGGCTACGGTCTGCTGCGCCATGTTCTGGTTCGCCGCGGCTTTCAGTCCGGGGATATTATGGTAGTGCTGGTTACTGCATCGCCTGTATTTCCCTCTAAGAATAATTTTGTCAGGGCGCTCAGACAGAAGCATCCGGAGATTACAACCATTATTCAGAATATCAACGGACGGGGAACCAGCATGGTGCTGGGAGACAGGGAAAATATTCTTTATGGAAAAGGTTATATTACAGATCAGCTCTGCGGATGTACCTTCCGCATTTCCTCACGGTCATTTTATCAGGTGAATGCGGTACAGACGGAGAAACTTTATTTAAAGGCATTAGAACTGGCCGGACTTACTGGCCGGGAAACGGTGTTGGATGCTTACTGCGGGATCGGAACTATTGGCATCATAGCCAGCCGCCATGCCGGTCAGGTCATCGGAGTGGAACTGAATGAGGATGCCGTCAGGGATGCGGTGAATAATGCAAAATTGAATCAGGTATCTAATATACGTTTTTACTGTAATGATGCGGGACGTTTTATGGTGAATATGGCACAACGGGGAGAGAAAGCAGACGTCGTTATCATGGATCCGCCACGAAGCGGAAGTACAGAGGAATTTATGGATTCCATAAAAAAAATGGGTGCAGAAAAGGTAGTGTACGTTTCCTGCAATCCAGAGACCTTGGCCAGGGATCTTAAATATATGAAAAAGCTGGGATATAGGGCTGGAGAGGCTTGGGGGGTGGATATGTTTCCGATGACTGGGCACGTAGAGACGTGTGTTTTATTAACCAAAAAAGAAAAAGAGAGGACTATCGGTTAGAAATAGAAGTACCGATTGAAATTGATGGAGACAAGTCATACAAAGAGGATAAGTCCACATATAGCAACATAAAGAAATATATTTTCGACCAATATGGGATAGGGATTCATACAAAGGATATAGCAGAGGTCAAGAGGGAGTGCGGTGTAGAAATGAGGTTGAACTACAACCTATCGAAGAAAGAAAATCCGGTGGCAAGGCACTGTGTACCGCAGAAGAGGGAGTAAATCATAGAGGCTCTAAAGTATTACAGGGTTATTTAGGTGTAGGGCACTTGGAGAAATTCAAGTGCCATTTTTTTATCTTGACTGCTTGGTCAGAGGGAAAACATAGTTGTGCAAAAAGACATTGTATAATAGTCTAATATGCTGTAAAGTAATGATTAGGGGCATAGAGAGAAGAAAAAGTCAGTAAGTGCAAAAATTCATTGTATCATAGTATGACTTGCAAGTTCATGCCGGAAATATGAACAAAAAGGGCTTGTGAAAATGTGTAAAAAGATATTGTATAATATAGTCCAGCGGTGTGATGTCAAGTGAGAAATGAATAATAAATCAAATATCTTTCATATATCTCACGGTAGACAAAAAACACCCACCTAAGCCCTGTCGACCATGTTTTTTGAAAATGAGCAGGGCGTAGCTCATCAGCAAGTAGAAGTTATTCTGCTTTGCTGGACGATATAGGCGATTGTCTTTGAGCAGTACAAAGACTAACCGCACAAATTTACGATCAGTTAATGCGAGTGCACGTTTGTGTTGATATCTGTTTAACTATTTGTATTTGAGGTGGTAGAAGTCGCTGTATTCCTTGTCGCATCTTACAAGAGAGAAAGCTGCTTCACACAGATAATACTTTAAAAAGCGGTTACCGGAATTTATAAGCCTTGTTGTCTGGGCTTCAAAACCTTCGGACTGATGTTGTTTCCATGCAAGCCCTGCATATTTAGCAAGCTGAGCATGGTTTCCGAAACGATTGATATCTCCGATTTCAGCCATGATACCGGCTGAGAATACAGGACCAATACCAGGAATGGATGTCAATACGTTGGGTAAGAGTTCCATTTGAGCAGCGATGGCTTTGTCGAACTCTTTAATCTGAGATTCCAATGCCTTCATGGAGGTTATGGATATAGAAAGCACCTGATTGACGGAGTCATTTACCGTCTTGGGCAAACGGTAAGAACTTCTGGCGGCTTTCTGAATGGCTTTGGCTGCTGAATCGGGATCAGGAAAGCGATTTTTTCCTTTTTCCATAATGAAATCAGTAAGTGCTTGTAAGTCCATTTTGGCTAATGCTTCTGCGGATTCGAATTCTTCGTAGACAGAAAGAGCCGTAGTGCTGAAATTATCAGAGAATACTTTCTCCTGCGTCATCGTGGAATACTTCTTAAAAAGTACGTTCATAAAGCGTTGTTTTTCTTTAACGAGGTTGCAGACAGCGTAGTAACGTGCCCGAGTGAGGTTTTTGAGAGCTAAGTAGCGATAGTCTCCCAGATACACCTCTTTGTTGATTCTACCAAAGCGCAGGCAGTCAGCAATGACAAAAGAGTCCACGTAATCATTTTTAGGCAGGTCATTATAAGATTCCTTGAACTTATTTACCTGCTTAGGATTGATGACATGAATCTTTCTGTTAAATGGATCCAGAGTGGCATCTTCCCTTAGAAAGTACACGAGATTGTCTCCATAAACAGAGGTTGCTTCGAGCCCGATCAGAACGGTATCAAGGGAATGAGAAGTCAAAGCAGAAAGGATTCGTTTTACAAGCTGAGAAGAACCATCCTGTGAGTTTTTTAATTCAAAGTTACTGAGCTTATCTCCGTTAGGAAGCATAAGATAAACGACATTGGATTTGCTGCTTACATCAATACCGACGTAAAGTGGGTTCATAAAAAACACCTTCTTTCGTAATAAGATTTGAGTGTTCAATCGGCTTGGTAAAACCTATGAACATGGAGCATCGACACCCTCGCATATAAGAATCCAGCTTAAGATGGACAGATGCGAAACCACACTGCAAGATGGTTATCCATGCACTTAAGCAAACAGCCAGCCGGTTTGAAGCTAACTTCCATGTCAGGGGAACAGACTATCTTATGAAGCAACCATTACTGGTTCAACAGGGGGAAACAGAACTATTACCTGATTGACACTGGTACAATTATATCATGGGCTTTAACTAAGCCTATTGAACAAATATTTATTAAGTTTTTAAGGTACATTTATGTATCTAAAAGATATTATACGAGGGGGAAGTGAAGAGTTAAATTGGATTGATGAGCAGGCAGTAATGGAGATAGACTGTATGATAGGATTGAATAGGCATAGATTAGTTTACAGGTAAAGTGATAAGAGACATATCAGGAAATGAGTACCGACATATCATCCCCCTCTCACCAGTTTCCAACAGGAAAGATTACACCAATCAGCAGAAGGTACGAGCTTCTGGGCTGGGCATCAAAAGCTGGGGACAGATATATCGTAGAGGACGATTATGACAGTGAGTTCAGAATGACCGGTAAACCAATACCGGCTCTTAAGAGCATTGATGTAAATGAGAAGGTCATCTATCTAAATACGTTTTCAAAGTCAATATCTAATACAATACGAGTCAGTTATATGATATTGCCGAAGCATCTGATGAAGCTGTATTACAAGAGGCTTTCCTTCTATTCGTGCCCTGTTACAACAATCATTCAAATGACTGTGTCCAGATTCATAAGTGAAGGCTTCTTTGAAAAACATATTAACCGTATGCGAAATTACTACAGACAGCAAAGAGACTTTCTTGTAAATACAATCGAGAATAGTAAGATGGCATCCTATGTGAAAATAATGGAAGCAGATGCCGGGCTTCATTTTATTATCCACCTGGATGTTCCGTGTAGTGATGAAGAATTTGTTGGAATCATGGAACGAAAAAAGATTAAACTATGTGCTTTATCCGAGTATTATCAGAGAACCGAAAACAGAAGTGAACATGAGTTTGTTATCAATTACTCATCGCTGTCTGAGGAGCAGATAAAAGAAGCCATTGATTTCATGAGCAAAGAGGTTGTCAGGCTGGCCTTAAAAAATTATTAAATTTGGAGTAAAAAAATGCAAATAGAGATTCAGCTAAGTGAAATAGAAGAGAAAATAAGAAATGGATATGTTTTGATTGATATGCGGGATGAAGTGAGCATTCAATACGGAATGATTCCCGGTGCGGTTCCTCTGCGTATGGAGAATCTGCTTCAAAATGCAGGACAATTTCGTCAGCATCCCGGAGTGATCATCTATTGTACAAGAGGAGAAAACAGCATTTATGCAGCGGAGGAACTGAGAGAAGAGAATATTCCTGCATATAGTCTGGCGGGTGGATACAATGCCTGGCTGAGAGAGCGAATGCAGCAGGAAATCGATACGAATTCTGTCAAGAAAGAAGAAATTGAAAGAGGTATTCAAAAAAGGTGGCATAAAAAACTGTTCTCTCCATTTGCAAAAGCTGTGAAAACCTATGATATGCTTCAGGATGGGGACAAGATTGCCGTATGTATTTCCGGTGGAAAAGATTCCATGCTTATGGCAAAGCTTTTTCAGGAACTGCAGAAGCATAAACAAAAGAATTTCAATTTGGTATTCCTGGTTATGGATCCCGGGTATAGTCCGGAAAACAGAAGGGTAATTGAGCATAATGCAAAATTGCTTGGAATACCGATTACGATATTTGAATCAGATATTTTCGATTCTGTTTTGGGTATCGAAAAGTCACCATGTTACATTTGCGCCAGAATGAGAAGAGGACACCTTTACAGTAAAGCCAGAGAACTTGGCTGCAACAAGATCGCTTTAGGGCATCATTATGATGATGTGATTGAAACTATACTTATGGGAATGCTTTATGGAGGCCAGATGCAATCCATGATGCCAAAGCTGCATAGCACAAACTTTGAAGGAATGGAATTAATCAGGCCGATGTATTTGATAAGGGAAGATGATATCAAAGCATGGAGAGATGCCAATGATTTGTATTTTCTGCAATGTGCCTGCAAATTTACAGATACCTGTTCTTCCTGTCAGGAGGACGGACAGAGTAATTCAAAGAGGCTGGAAACGAAAAAGCTGATTGCAGAGTTAAAGAAAACGAATCCATTTATCGAGGGAAACATATTTAAGAGTGTAGAAAACGTTATGCTGGATACGATGATAGCTTATAAACAGGACGGTATCCGGCATCATTTTCTGGATGAGTATGATAAAAAAGAAAAATATACTCCTTAGCCTGCATGATAAGGAGTATATGGATAGTCTTAAATGTTATAAGTGAATTCAGAAACCTGACGGTTGATACTGTCTTCTAAGGCAATACTGTCAAAATATTTTGTGACAACATCGTACAGGCCTTCGTAAATTGGTAAAGTAACACAGTCCGCACCCCCGAACGGTGTGCCACTCTTTTACGCTGTGAGTTATAAAAGCTTTCATAGATTTGCAAATAAATATTATTTTTTGTTTTGGTTTTCTTAAAAAATAAGCCATAAAATCACCCTTTTCCAGTACAGCACTATATAAGCAAGAAGAAAATAAAAATTTTGTCAAGTCTTTAAAAATCAAAAAAAAGCCAGCAGTTATGTGGGCTTGAATGAAAAGGGAACTGGAATTACTCCAAAAGAATATAGTGCTAACTCTCAAAGACGGGTTTTATGCCCTAAAAACCTGCAAAAAGCGGTTGACACAGGTGGGCAGATATTATATAATAAGAAACTGTGACATTAAGAGTAAATGCTCATCCAAAGCCCCGGAGCGGAGCATTTCATTGATAAATACTTCCCATATTTATCACATATAGCGGGCGCAGAGCGCCAGATGCATAACAGGTTGAGATTAACAGGAGGTTGACCAATGAAGAGTTTTATGGCTAGTCCAGCAACAATTGAGAGAAAATGGTATGTAGTTGATGCTACAGGATATACATTAGGACGTTTATCATCTGAGATCGCTAAAGTATTAAGAGGAAAAAATAAGCCGATCTTTACACCGCACATGGACTGCGGCGATTATGTAATCGTAGTAAACGCTGATAAGGTAAAGGTTACAGGCAAGAAGTTAGATCAGAAGATCTACTACAATCACTCTGACTATGTAGGCGGTATGAGAGAAACTACTCTTCGCGAGATGATGGCTAAGAAACCTGAGAGGGTTGTAGAGTTAGCGGTTAAGGGTATGCTTCCAAAGGGACCTCTGGGAAGAAGTATGTTTACAAAGCTTCATGTATATGCAGGCCCGAACCACGAGCAGGCAGCACAGAAACCAGAAGTTTTAACATTTTAATGAGGATTGGAGGAAGAAAGTATCATGGCTAACGCAAAATTTTACGGAACAGGCAGAAGAAAAAAATCCATCGCCAGAGTATATTTAGTACCAGGTACAGGCAAGATTACAATCAACAAGAGAGATATTGAAGAGTATCTTGGTCTTGAGACTTTAAAGCTGATCGTTCGTCAGCCGTTAGTTGCTACAGAGACAACAGAGAAGTTTGATGTATTAGTAAATGTTCGCGGCGGCGGTACAACTGGACAGGCTGGTGCTATCCGTCACGGCATTTCCAGAGCGCTGCTTCAGGCAGATGCTGATTACAGACCGGTTCTGAAGAAGGCGGGATTCTTAACAAGAGATCCGAGAATGAAGGAAAGAAAGAAGTACGGTCTCAAGGCAGCTCGTCGCGCACCTCAGTTCAGCAAGAGATAATCGACAACCTAAGAGTATTGAAAAGTTCGGAAAACTGCGGTTTTTCGAACTTTTTTGGTGTATCCGCCAGCACACACTTCTGATGGATAAAGATTTTCGCAGACACAGCCGCCAATGTGTTACAGGAGACAAAACAGCTGTATTTTACCATAATAAGAAAGAGGATTTTCGACTCACGAACGTGAATTGAAAATCCTCTTTTTATTCAGAATGCCTTCCTCTATTTGATATTCTTCAGAGAATCAAGGGCATTTATGTTCCATAGGAAATGGATTTGGATTCCTATTCCTGTATATGCAATAGCGGAATTACACATTTGTTTTTAGAATTCTGGTTCAATCAGTCCATATGTACCATTTTTTCGTTTGTAGACTACATTTACCTGATCTGTATCAGAATTTAAGAATACATAAAAGTTATGTCCCAGCATCTCCATCTGGAGGCAAGCCTCTTCTGGATTCACCGGCTTAACGGCAAATCTTTTTGTCTTGACAATCAGGATCTCGTCGTCGTAGGAAGTTTCATCCTCCTCACCCTCATCAATAAAATTCTGGGAGAAGGAGAGAGCTGCCTGTTTCTTGTCAATGAGTTTTTTTCTATATCTGCGGATCTGGCGTTCAATGATTTCCTCTACCAGATCAATGGATACATACATATCGGTACTGGATTCTTCTGCCCGGATGGTATTTCCCTTCACGGGGATCGTGACCTCAATTTTCTGCATATCCTTCTGTGCGCTGAGCGCTACGAACACTTCGGTATCAGGAGTAAAGAAGTGTTCCAACTTGCCGATCTTCTTTTCGACGGCAGCTTTCAAGCCTGGAGTTACCTCGATGTTTCTTCCTGTAATGGTATAACGCATAAAAATCAACTCCTTTTTCTGAGATATGCATAGTATACCACATTTGTTGCGAAATTACAATTAAAAAACAATAAATTGACTAATAATTTGTGTGAATTTTTTATGAAAAATGTTTTCAAAAGCCGTAATATGTATATTGAATCACTAATAATCAGCATTCCAAAATGTCAATAGGTAAAAGCAAAAATCTGTAAAAAATAAGTAAATTTATCAGATCTGTACAAAAAAATAACAGCACTGTTCACGGAGAAAAGCAGAAAAAACGAGAGTTATAAACTTGTGGATAATGTGGATAAGTCGGTGTATAAGTCGAAAATGCCGAAAAATCATAATAAAGATGGTGTGGATAACTTTGGGGGAAACGAAAGTGGAAAACTGTGGAAACTGTGGACAGATACCTGTCCGAACGTGTGGTTTGTGCATATTGTTAAACATCGGGCAAAGAGTGAAAGGTTCTCCGCGTTTCTGTCTGAAAAAGATACATGATATGAGTCGAAAGATATGTTTTTGTTTGCCAGAAACGGCAGCCTGAGGACTATCGGGAAAGCAGCTATTCAGCCATGCCATTTTCTGTTTTCAGAAAGCATGAAAACAAGGCGCTTGGACTGTTCGTCATATGTCAATTTGTTCAGAAATATACTTATGCAAGCCAACTTGCAACACGTATTTCCGCACAAATTGCCGCATGGCTGAATAGTTACCCGGGAAATGTAAATTTTTTATGAACAAGTTGAATAAATTCGTCTCAGGTGCTACAATGTATTAGATTGTACCATAGCATACTGCGTGCATTTACAGGGAATAAGGAGCATTTTTCAGACAGATACTAACAGACAGCAGCTCCCCGGCATGGCAGCCGCAGTTTGAATAAAATAGAGTTTATATAAAGGAAGAAGTTAGGAGAGTAAACCATGAACGTAATTGAGAAACTGTTCGGGACTCACAGTGAAAGAGAACTTAAGATGATCCGGCCCATCGTTGCCAAGATCGAGAGCCTGCGTCCGGAGATGATGGCAAAGTCAGACGAGGAACTGCGCGATCAGACCAGGATCTTCAGGGAGAGGCTGGCAAAGGGTGAGACGCTGGATGACCTTCTGCCGGAGGCATTTGCCACCGTTCGGGAAGCTGCAAAGAGATCGCTCAATATGGAGCATTTCCCGGTACAGCTGATCGGCGGTATTGTGCTTCATCAGGGACGTATCGCTGAGATGCGTACCGGTGAAGGTAAGACGCTGGTATCTACCTGTCCCGCATACCTGAATGCCCTGGCAGGAAAAGGCGTACAGATCGTTACGGTCAATGACTATCTGGCAAAGCGCGATGCGGAGTGGATGGGACAGGTACACCGTTTCCTTGGACTGACGGTAGGTGTTGTTTTAAATGACATGAACAGCGCGCAGCGTAAGGAGGCATATGCCTGTGATATTACGTATGTTACCAACAATGAGTTGGGCTTTGATTATCTGCGAGACAACATGGCGATTTATAAAGAGCAGCTGGTGCTGCGTGATCTGGACTACTGTATCATCGATGAGGTAGACTCTGTGCTGATTGATGAGGCGAGAACCCCTCTGATCATTTCCGGACAGAGCGGAAAGTCCACCAAGCTTTACGAGGTCTGCGATGTACTGGCCCGCCAGTTAGAGCGCGGTACGGTTTCCAAGGAATTTTCCAAGATCGATGCCATCATGGGTGAGGAGATTGAGGAAACTGGTGATTTTGTAGTAGATGAAAAAGACAAGGTGGTAAACCTGACAGAACAGGGTGTTAAGAAGGTGGAGGAGTATTTCCATATCGACAACCTGGCAGATCCGGAGAATCTGGAGATTCAGCACAATATTATCCTGGCTCTGCGGGCCAATAACCTCATGTTCCGCGACAAGGATTATGTGGTAAAGGATGACGAAGTTCTGATCGTAGACGAATTTACCGGACGTATCATGCCGGGCCGCCGCTACTCTGACGGTCTCCACCAGGCGATTGAGGCGAAGGAGCACGTCAATGTCCGCCGTGAAAGCCGCACTCTGGCGACCATCACATTCCAGAATTTCTTTAATAAGTTCAAAAAGAAGGCTGGCATGACGGGTACCGCTCTGACAGAGGAGAAGGAGTTCCGTAATACCTATGGCATGGATGCTATTGCGATCCCTACCAATCGTCCTATCCTTCGTAAGGATCTCAATGACGCTGTCTACAAGACAAAGGATGAAAAGTACAAAGCAGTGGTGGATGAAGTGGTAAAAGCCCATGAAAAGGGGCAGCCTGTTCTGGTAGGCACCATTACCATTGAGACTTCTGAGCTTTTAAGCAAGATGCTCACAAAGAAAGGCATTCCTCATAAGGTGCTTAACGCCAAGTTCCATGAGTTAGAGGCTGAGATTGTAGCAGATGCAGGTATCCATGGCTCCGTAACCATCGCTACCAATATGGCAGGACGTGGTACGGATATCAAGCTGGATGACGAATCAAAAGCATTAGGCGGCTTAAAGATCATTGGTACGGAGCGTCACGAATCCCGCCGCATTGATAATCAGCTGCGCGGCCGTTCCGGCCGTCAGGGCGATCCAGGTGAGTCCAGATTTTATCTGTCTCTGGAGGATGATCTGCTGCGCCTTTTCGGCTCTGAGCGCCTCATGCATATGTTTGAGGCCATGGGCGTGCCCGAGGGCGAGCAGATCGAGCACAAGATGCTGTCAAATGCCATCGAGAAGGCACAGATGAAGATCGAGGGCAACAACTATGGTATCCGCGAGCAGCTGTTAAAGTTCGATGAGGTAAACAATGAGCAGCGAGAGGTGATTTACGAGGAGCGCCGTAAGGTGCTGGACGGCGACAATATGCGCGACCTGGTGCTTAAGATGATCACAGATATCGTGGAGAACGCAGTGGATATGTCCATCGCTGATGATCAGACCTCTGATAAATGGGATCTGAAGGAGTTAAACACTCTCCTGCTTCCTATCATCCCCTTAAAGCCGGTGATGCTTACGGATGAGCAGAAGAAGTCCATGAAGAAGAATGAGTTAAAGCACAGCATTAAAGAGGCTGCCATTAAGCTTTATGAGACAAAAGAGGCGGAGTATCCTGATGCAGAGCAGATCCGCGAGATCGAGCGCGTGGTTCTGCTGAAGGTAATTGACAACAAGTGGATGGCTCATCTGGATGATATGGATGCGCTGCGCGAGGGAATTGGGCTTCAGGCGTACGGCCAGAGAGATCCGGTGGTAGAGTACAAGATGCAGGGCTATGAGATGTACGAGGCAATGATGGCTTCCATCCAGGAAGAGACGGTTCGTATCCTGTTCCATATTCGCGTTGAGCAGAAGGTAGAACGTGAATCTGCCGTTAAGGTAACAGGCACTAACAAGGATGCGACTCCGGTAGCTCCACAGAAGAGAGCCGAGCAGAAGGTCTACCCGAATGATCCCTGTCCCTGTGGTTCAGGTAAGAAGTATAAGCAGTGCTGCGGCCGAATCAAATAGGCTGTATAAAAATAATAAAAATCTTATGAAAAGAAAGTGGGTGAAGCTGTGGTTGAGTTAGATAATTTTAAATATACGTTATCAACGTATGACAAACCATTAGTGGAAGTGAGGGATTCACTTTGACCTGGACAACAAGGTCAGACGAATCAACGAATTAGACCGGTCAATGGAGGAGCCGGGGTTCTGGGATGATCCAGACCGTTCCACCAGACTGGTGAGAGAAGCGAAACATTTGAAGGATGAGGTGGGCACCTTCAGAGAGCTGGAGCAGGAGTATGAGGATATCCAGGTGATGATACAGATGGGGTATGAGGAAAATGACCCTTCCGTGATTCCGGATATCCAGGAGATGCTGGATCATTTTACAGAGACTCTGGAAAAAATGCGCATGAAACTCCTTCTCTCTGGTGAGTATGATGCATATGATGCCATCCTCCGCTTAAACGCCGGAGCCGGCGGCACGGAGTCCTGCGACTGGTGCAGTATGCTCTACCGTATGTACTGCCGCTGGGCAGAAAAGAAGGGCTTTAAGGTGGAAGTCCTGGACTATCTGGATGGTGATGAGGCGGGAATTAAATCCGTTACCATTCAGATCAGCGGAGACAATGCCTATGGTTATCTGCGTTCCGAGCATGGTGTGCATCGTCTGGTGCGCATCTCGCCTTTTAACGCTGCCGGCAAGCGCCAGACATCGTTTGTATCCTGTGATGTGATGCCGGATATCAAAGAGGATATCGATATCGAAATCAATCCCGATGATATCCGTATTGATACCTACCGCTCCAGCGGTGCCGGCGGACAGCATATCAACAAGACGTCTTCTGCCATCCGCATTACCCATTATCCCACAGGGATCGTGGTGACCTGCCAGAATGAGCGCTCCCAGTTCCAGAATAAGGATAAGGCCATGCAGATGCTGAAGGCAAAGCTGTATATGCTCCGTCAGGAAGAACAGGCGGCCAAGGCTGCGGGTATCCGCGGGGATGTAAAGGATAACGGCTGGGGCAGCCAGATCCGTTCCTATGTTCTGCAGCCCTACACCATGGTAAAAGATCTTCGCACCGGAGAGGAGACTGGCAATGTAGACGCTGTCCTAGACGGCGGACTGGATTCCTTCATCAGCGCATATCTGCGCTGGATGAGTCTGGGATGCCCGGATCGCAACTCACGGTCAGAGGATTGATCCTGAAAATGGGGATGTCTCCTTCAATAAGAAACTGGAAAAAGCCGGATTAAGTTCCCGGCTTTTTTCGCGTCTGTCCAGTTCTCGCCTTTGGGTATAATTTCTCTTGGCAGTGAAAAATAGATGAAGAGTCTATTTTCCTGTGAAAAATGGTTGCATTTCCGCGGAAAATATGTTACCATCTTCCACATGGGTACAGATGTATTTCTGATACGGACATGATAAGGAAGGAAGAAAAAGGCTAGATGGAAGACAAAAGCAAGTATTTTGTGGTGAAGCAGAAAGCGGTTCCGGAAGTTCTTCTGAAGGTGGTAGAGGCCAAAAAGCTCCTTGAAAGCGAACGTGCGATTACGGTACAGGAAGCAACAGACAAGGTAGGAATCAGCCGCAGCTCCTTCTACAAGTACAAGGATGACATTTTCCCCTTTTATGATAATACAAAAGGAAAGACCGTTACCCTGGTGGTGCAGATGGATGATGAGCAGGGGCTTTTAAGCGATCTGCTCCATGTAGTGGCTGTTTACAGGGCTAATATTCTGACCATCCATCAGAGTATTCCGGTCAACGGCGTAGCCACGCTGACGCTCAGTGTGGAGATACGGGAAAACACGGAAAATGTTTCCGGCATGATTGAGGAACTGGAGAATCTGAATGGGATCCATTATGTGAAGATATTGGCCAGAGAATAAAGGGTCAGGCCGGACTGGGGTATGTGTCCCCTTATCTACCGATGGTAAAGAGTATACAGTATAAAAAAGCAGGGAGCAGAGGATTATGATCAAGACAGCAGTAATGGGATATGGAACCATTGGTTCCGGAGTGGCAGAGATCCTGGAAGAAAACCGGGATGTGATCGCCGGTCAGGCCGGTCAGGAAGTGGAACTGAAATATGTGCTGGATCTCAGGGAATTTCCCGACAGCCCGGTAGCCGATAAGATCATCCATGACTTCAAGATCCTTGAGGAGGATCCGGAGATTCAGATCGTAGTGGAGACTATGGGCGGTTTAAACCCGGCCTATCCCTTTGTAAAAGCCTGCCTGATGGCGGGAAAACACGTCGTTACCTCTAACAAGGCCCTGGTGGCTGCCCATGGCACAGAGTTGCTGGCCATTGCCAGGAAGAAGAAGGTCAATTTCCTCTTTGAAGCCAGTGTTGGAGGCGGTATTCCCATTATCCGCCCTCTGTACCGCTGTCTCATGGGTGAGCGCATTGAGGAGATTACGGGCATATTAAACGGAACCACCAATTATATCCTTACAAAGATGGACAAAGAGGGAGAGACTTTTGAAAATGCTTTAAAAGAGGCTCAGAACTTAGGCTATGCCGAGCGAAATCCGGAGGCGGACGTAGAAGGTCACGATACCTGCCGCAAGATTGCCATCCTCACAGCCATGGCTACAGGAAAAGAGGTCAACTATGAGGATATATATACAGAGGGTATCACAGGAATTACAGATATCGACTTTAAATATGCTGAAAAAATGGGAGCGTCTGTGAAACTGTTCGGCACCAGCCGCATGAAGGATGGGAAGGTAAATGCTTATGTAGCGCCTGTGATGATCGGAAACAGCCATCCTCTCTGCTCAGTGAACGACGTGTTCAACGGCATTATGGTTCGGGGAAATATGCTGGGGGTATCCATGTTTTACGGCAGCGGCGCAGGTAAGCTTCCGACAGCCAGCGCTGTGATTGCAGATATCATCGAGGCGGCTCAAAACCTAAAGAAGAATGTTCCCATGGGCTGGAGCAGTGAGAGACAGACCGTAGAGCCTATGGAAAAAACGCGTTTCCGCTATTTTGTACGCTTTGCGGGATCTTTCCGCAATAAGGAGCAGGAAGTAAAGAGTATTTTTGGAAAGGCCGAGGTCATTGAACTGTACGGTATGGACGAATTTGCCATTCTTACTGCAGAGATGGAAGAAGGGGCGTTTAAGGCAGCTGCAGCCGCTTACAATGAAAAGGCCGAAGCCCAGTCAGATTATGGGATCAAGCAGACGATCCGGGCTATGATGTAGAAATGTGAGAAAGCCGGTATTTGTATAAAATTAAGAGGTGTTTTCCTGACTGGTCAAGCCAGTGGAAAACACCTCTTTTGCGTAGCGTTATTTATGAAGGGGAATCTTCAGTATTCTAGTGAACCGGTGTATTCACCTGAAGCTGCTCCATCATTCGCTGCTGAAGCTGGTAAAGAAATCGATTGATCTGAGGGCCTTTTACCGGATCGCGCAGCAGATCGTAAAACTGGATCAGCTGAGAGAAGAAGAAAAAGGTCAAAAGAATGGAAAAACAGCTTAGCAGAAAGCCAATCATGGCTTTGGTGGGAACAGATCTGCGAGAGGATGAATCTGAATTCCGGGCCATAAGAGCAAGGACAATACCGCCCGCTCCGCAGATCAGCCCTGCTGGATAGTTTCCGCCGATCAAAAGGGATACAGGCAGATACAGCAGGCTGAGAAACACGCTGATAATGCCGCAGATGAGAGAACAAACGGCATATTTTTCCGAGGAAACCAGAGGATTCTTTTGTTTTTTATAAATACTGCTCATAGCGTTAAATAAGATCGCCTTTCTTTGATAATGTATGGGTCAATGTGCGACAGACAGGCTCCTTTTTTAGAACCTATCAATAAACAAGGCCTATTCTAACATGAAAACGTCTGCCTGTCCAGTGCGTCTGGGGAAGATTCATAAGGCCCGATATGGGGAAATGGAAGCACAGGGCTTTGGCAATAAAATCAGATTCTCCGGCTTTTAATGCCCGTTTGTAAGGGGAGTCTTGCATAAGCCTGTCCGATGAATTATAATAAAACAGTTACCGAATGAATAAAGACAGTGAGGAAAATTCATGGATATTATTAAAACACTGGCCGACGAATTAAGCATCGGCCGCCATCAGGCAGAGGCTGCCGTAAAGCTGATCGATGAGGGAAATACTATTCCGTTCATCGCCAGATACCGCAAAGAAGCCACGGGTTCATTAAATGACGAGGTTCTGCGTACACTGGATGAACGTTTAAAATATCTCCGCGGCCTGCAAGACCGCAAAAAACAGGTCATTGCAACGATTACTGACCAGGGAAAGATGACGGCCGAGCTGGAGCGTCAGATTCTCAGCGCCGCCACGTTGGTTGCTGTAGAGGATTTTTACCGTCCCTATAAGCCAAAACGCCGCACAAGGGCCGCCATTGCCCATGAAAAGGGATTGGAGCCGCTGGCAGACCTGATCCTCCTTCAGGCGGTAAAAGAGCCTGTGGAACAGGCGGCGGCCAGTTATATTTCCTGGGAAAAGGGCGTAGAGACGGCTCAGGATGCCGTTCAGGGAGCCATGGATATCCTGGCAGAGAGGATTTCTGACAACGCAGTTTACCGCACCTGGATCCGCAATATGACGATGAACAAGGGACTGCTCCAGTCTGCTGCCAAGGATGAGAGCGTAAAATCTGTTTACGAAACCTACTATAATTACGAGGAACCGGTTAAAAAAGCTGCAGGACACAGAATTCTTGCCCTAAATCGGGGCGAGGGCGAGAAGATCCTGAGTGTAAAGGTGGTTCCTTTGGTGGATCAGATTGTGGGATATCTGGAAAAGCAGGTAATTACAAGGGATAATCCATATACATCTCCGGTGCTTAAAACCGTAGTAAAAGACAGCTACGACCGTCTCATCGGGCCTTCTGTGGAGCGGGAGATACGGAGTGAGATCACAGAAAAGGCAGAGGAGGGAGCTATCCGTGTATTTGGAAAGAATTTAGAGCAGCTTTTGATGCAGCCTCCTATTAGCGGACGGGTGGTTTTAGGCTGGGATCCCGCCTTCCGCACGGGATGCAAGCTGGCCGTGGTAGACAGCACAGGAAAGGTTCTTGATACTGTGGTTATCTACCCCACTGCTCCCCAGAATAAGGTGGCAGAATCAAAAAAAATCTTAAAGGATATGATTCACAGATATAACATTTCCCTGATTTCCGTGGGAAACGGCACTGCCTCCAGAGAGTCAGAGCAGATCATTGTGGAGCTTTTAAAGGAAATAGAAGAACCAGTGCAGTATGTGATCGTAAATGAGGCAGGCGCCTCCGTCTATTCCGCCAGCAAGCTGGCGACAGAGGAATTCCCAAAATTCGATGTAGGACAGAGAAGCGCCGTATCCATCGCACGCCGCCTTCAGGATCCGTTAGCGGAGCTGGTTAAGATTGATCCAAAGTCCATTGGCGTAGGCCAGTACCAGCATGATATGAACCAGAAGAATCTGGGAGCTGCTTTAGAGGCTGTGGTGGAGGACTGCGTGAATAAGGTGGGCGTAGACTTAAATACCGCCTCCGCCTCCCTGCTGGAGTACGTTTCCGGCATCAACAAGACACTGGCAAAGAACATCGTAGCTTACCGGGAGGAAAACGGTGCATTCAAGACGAGAAAGCAGCTTTTGAAGGTAGCCAAGCTGGGCCCCAAGGCCTTTGAACAGTGCGCTGGCTTTATGCGCATTACAGGAGGAGAAGAACCCTTAGACGGCACCAGTGTCCATCCTGAGAGCTATGGGGCTGCAAAAAAGCTGCTGGAGACGCTGGGATACAGGGAAGAAGAACTGATCAGAGGCGGTATTCCAGGCATCAGCCGCCGGATCAGGGACTACAGGGAAATGGCAGAGGAGATAGGGGTAGGCGAGATTACGCTCCGGGACATTGCGGGAGAGCTGGAGAAGCCGGCCAGAGATCCAAGAGACGAGATGCCAAGACCTGTTCTGCGCAGTGATATCCTGGAGATGAAGGACTTAAAGCCCGGTATGGTATTAAAGGGCACAGTTCGCAATGTTATTGATTTTGGCGCTTTTGTAGACATCGGTGTACATCAGGACGGGCTGGTGCATATTTCACAGATGACCGACCGTTATATCCGTCATCCTCTGGAGGCTGTCAGCGTAGGGGATGTGGTTGAGGTAAAGATTCTGGGGGTAGATCCGGAGAAAAAACGGATCTCGCTGACCATGAAAGGGGTAAAGGATGGTAATTGAGACATTTGACCCAAAAGAGACATACGATCTGGGGGTGAAAATGGGCTGCGAGGCAAAGCCGGGACAGATTATTTGCCTGAACGGAGACCTGGGAGTGGGAAAGACCGTATTTACCCAGGGCTTTGCGGCGGGGCTTGGAATCACTGAGCCGGTAAGCAGTCCCACCTTTACCATTGTACAGCAGTATGAGGAAGGCCGCCTGCCCCTCTATCATTTTGACGTATACAGGATTGGGGATCCAAGTGAAATGGATGAGATCGGTTATGAGGATTATTTCTATGGCCAGGGCGTTACCCTGATCGAGTGGTCAGAACTGATCCAGGAGTTTCTGCCTGGTCATGTTACGGAAGTAACCATTGAAAAGGACTTGGAAAAGGGATTCGACTACAGACGGATCTGTGTGGAGGAAAGAGCATGAGGGTGTTAGGAATTGAAAGTTCATCCCTGGTTGCCAGTGTGGCACTGGTGACTGACGATATTCTCACCGGAGAATACACTGTAAATTTTAAAAAGACCCATTCTCAGACGCTGCTTCCCATGCTGGATGAGATGGCAAAGCTTCTGGAACTGGATCTGAATACGCTGGACGCTGTCGCGGTGGCCGGCGGCCCCGGTTCCTTTACGGGTCTTCGGATTGGCGCGGCTACGGCCAAGGGGTTGGGGCTGGCTTTAAAAAAGCCTCTGATCCATGTGCCTACCGTAGATGCCCTGGCATATAATATGTGGGGAGCTTCCGGACTGATCTGCCCTATTATGGATGCCAGACGATGTCAGGTCTACACAGGCCTGTACCATCTTGAAAACGGAATGGAGATTCTTATGGAGCAGCAGCCCATGGATATGGGGGAACTGGCAGAGGAGCTAAACCACAGGGGAGAGAAGGTTATTTTTCTGGGAGACGGCGTTCCGGTATACAGGGATATGATCCGGGAAAAGGTAAGCGTTCCCTGCTCCTTTGCGCCGGCTCACATGAACCGTCAGCGTGCGGCCAGTGTGGCTGCGCTGGGAAGTCTGGCTTTGGATCAGGAAAAAAAACAGGGCGGCTATCACGGCGTTTTTGTGGTGCCGGCAGGCGATTTTACCCCTGATTATTTAAGAAAATCCCAGGCAGAGCGCCAGCGGGACGCTGAATGTTCGCCGGAGGGAGAAACAGGCAAGCTTCCCGGGGATTATTGATTCTGACGGATCAGAAGGAGAGTATATGGATAAGAACGTTATTCTGCGCCCCATGGAGGCGGCAGATCTGGATCAGGTGGAAAAGCTGGAACAGACGTGTTTTTCCCATCCCTGGTCTAAAAAGCTGCTTGAAGAAAGCTTAAACAGCCGTCTCGATACCTGTTTTGTATGCCAGTTTGAAAATAAGATTGCGGGTTACTGCGTAGTCCGAATCCTGGCAGGAGAGGGAGAATTGCAGCGCATTGCCGTCTTTTTGCAGTATCGCAGACAGGGCTTTGCAAGGCGCCTTATGGATGAAGTGATGGCCTTTGCGCGCGAAAATGGAGTTTCGGCCATTTCGTTAGAGGTTCGGGAGAGCAATACAGGGGCCAGACATCTGTATGAAGCCTATGGATTTTGCCAGGAGGCGGTGCGAAAAGGCTATTATCAGAATCCGTCAGAGGACGCGGTCATTATGTGGAACCGCGGAATATAGGACAGAATGAGGAAAACTATGTTTCCTGGGGAAATATACAGCAATTCCCACTTAAAATTGCATATAACTGCGTATATAATGGAGAGGAATCGAAGGTTCCTCTCCGTTTTGCGCTGTGCTGTATCCCGGGAAACAGCCGATTTTGTTTGTCAGCCGGATGTTCAGTCATATTTCAGGCACTGCAGAGGTGTACGCGGCAACAGGAGGAAAATGAGAGATTATGAAAGAGAAAAGCGAGGCATATTGATGAAAAAGTACCATAAGAACGGGCAGCTGGAAACACTGATCTGCAACTGCTGCGGAAAGAAACTGGCGGTAGACCACGGCATCCTGCGTGAAGGAGCGATATCTGTCGACTATACGTGGGATTATTTTTCCGAAAAAGACGGACAGATTCACAGGTTTGATCTTTGCGAGGAATGTTACGATGAGCTCATTGGAGGGTTTAAGATCCCTGTAGATATAAAAGAGCAGACGGAATATCTGTAAAATGCATCTGGAGTACGGTCAGCGTTTCATGAGCCGAAGAAAGGAACGGTCTGGATATAAGAGGTTTTGCCGGATTTTTCCCGGATGCTTGATTATTATGCTGTATCTGTGTTATGATTTGAAAAAGCCGGCTTTTACCACGTCTGCCTGTTAAGGGCGCAGGTAATTCCGGCGCTACTGACATAGAAAATGAGGATAATAATATGCTGGATATATGTTTACTGGGAACCGGAGGGATGATGCCCCTTCCATACAGATGGCTGACCTCCATGATGGCAAGATGCAGCGGAAGCAACCTGCTCATTGACTGTGGGGAAGGTACCCAGATTGCCTTAAAGGAAAAGGGCTGGAGCCCTAAGCCCATAGATACCATCTGTTTTACTCACTACCATGCAGACCACATAAGCGGTCTTCCGGGGCTGCTTCTGACCATGGGAAATGCAGAGAGAACCGAGCCTCTGACCCTGATCGGCCCCAGAGGCCTGGAACGGGTGGTAAATGCCCTTCGCATGATCGCGCCGGAACTGCCCTTTGAGCTGCGTATGATCGAGTTGACAGAGAACCGTCAGCAGCTTACTATCGGTCCCTATGTGATTGATGCATACAAAGTAAATCATAACGTGCTCTGCTATGGATATACCATTCAGATTCCAAGAAAGGGACGCTTTGACGTAGAGCGCGCCAGGGTGCAGCAGATTCCCCAGAAGTTCTGGAACCGTCTGCAAAAGGGAGAAACCATTCCGTACGACGGCAGGATTCTGACTCCCGATATGGTTCTGGGACCGGACCGCCGCGGTCTGAAGGTAACTTACTGCACTGATACCCGTCCGGTTCCTGTGATCGCTGAATATGCCGCCGGATCCGACCTGTTTATCTGCGAGGGTATGTACGGTGAGAGGGAGAAGGCTGCCAAAGCCAGAGAATACAAGCACATGACTTTTTATGAGGCAGCCACTCTGGCAAAAGAAGCGCAGCCGGGGCAACTGTGGCTGACCCATTACAGCCCCTCTCTTACAAGACCCGATGATTATATGGACGAGGTGCGAAAGATATTTCCGCGGACAAAAGCCGCCAGAGACGGCTGGAGCATGGAACTGGAGTTTGATGAGGAGTGAGGATAATGAACGTGACTGAAACAAAAGATATACTGATACTTGCGATAGAAAGCTCCTGCGACGAGACGGCAGCCTCCGTAGTAAAAAATGGCCGTACCATCCTTTCCAATGTGATCTCATCCCAGATCGATACTCATACAGCTTATGGAGGCGTGGTACCTGAGATTGCTTCCAGAGAGCATATTAAGGCTATTAACTATGTGATCGAGAGGGCGTTGACAGAGGCAGCGGTGACCTTAGCGGACATTACTGCTATCGGCGTTACCTACGGTCCAGGCCTGGTTGGCGCTCTTCTGGTAGGTGTGGCAGAGGCCAAGGCCATCGCATACGCCGCTCAAAAGCCGCTTATCGGTGTTCACCACATTGAAGGCCATGTTTCTGCTAACTTTATTGAAAATAAGGATCTGGAGCCGCCCTTTGTGTGCTTGATTGTATCCGGAGGCCATACACATCTGGTGATCGTAAAGGATTATGGCGAGTTTGAGATCATCGGACGTACCAGGGATGATGCGGCTGGGGAGGCTTTTGATAAGGTGGCCCGTGCCGTGGGGTTGGGTTATCCGGGGGGTCCTAAGGTAGACAGGGCTGCCAAAGAGGGCAATCCCCATGCCATTGAGTTTCCAAGGGGCAAAGTGGCTGATTCCCCCTATGATTTTAGTTTCAGCGGTTTGAAGTCAGCGGTTTTAAATTACATTAACCACGCGAAAATGACCGGGGAAGAGATTTGTGTGCCGGATCTGGCGGCGTCTTTTCAGAATTCTGTGGTAGATTCTTTAGTCAGCCGTGCCATTCTGGCAGCTAAGGAATACGGCTATCAGAAGCTGGCCATTGCGGGAGGTGTCGCTTCTAATACCGCCCTGCGGGCCGTCATGGAGGAAGCCTGCAAAAAGAACGGGATTTCATTTTACCATCCGTCCCCTGTTTTCTGTACGGACAATGCGGCCATGATCGGCGTGGCGGCTTATTATGAGTATATACGGGGAAAACGTTCAGGCTGGGATTTAAACGCGGTTCCCAATTTAAAACTGGGAGAGCGCTGATATGAGCAAAGAAAAAGGAAAGGTTGGAGCAATTGTCCTTGCCGGAGGTCATGGCAGCAGGATGAAGAGCAAGATACAAAAGCAGTATATGTTTGTGGAAGGAAAGCCTCTGATCTGCCATACATTAGATGCTTTTGAGCGCAGCGTGGCAGATGAGGTAATCCTGGTAACTGGTATGGCAGAAATTGCTGCTGTGCGCCGGGAGATCGTGGAGGTATACGGTTTTGAGAAGGTTAAGGCTGTAGTAGCGGGAGGGGCAGAACGGTATCATTCTGTATATGCCGGTCTGCGCGCCCTGACAGGCTGCCCATGGGTGCTGATCCATGACGGAGCGCGTCCTCTGGTAACGAAGGAAATTATCAATCGTGCGGCAGAGTGCGCCCGCCTTTATGACGCCTGCGCCGTGGGGATGCCTGTAAAGGATACAATCAAGATTGCTGATGCCAGTGGGTATGCAACAGAGACTCCGGACCGCCGCCTTTTATGGCAGATCCAGACCCCGCAGGCATTTTCATATGACCTGATCCGTCGGGCCTATGATGAGATGATGGCAGATGAGCGCCTGCAGCGAGGAATTACAGATGATGCCATGGTGGTGGAAAGCCGAACGGACCGGAGGGTACGCCTGATCGAGGGCAGCTATGAAAACCTGAAGGTGACCACGCCGGAGGATCTGGTACTTGCCAGTGCCCTGTTAAAGGCGCGGAAGGAGCGTAATGCAGCGGACGGCAGAGAACTCTCATGACATATATAATCAGTTCCGATAGTTGGACGGGGGGGGGGCGGAACTTTCCGGCAAACTGGATATCAGCCTTAAGATGGTTCAGGAGGAGAGCAGGGAAGCAGTCAGGAGGCAGATACTCAGCCGCACCAGGATTCAAGTCTTAAAAACAGTTGTATTTTTTGATTGGCTGTATGGAACGCTTTATAATCCATGTCAAAATAATTTTCCTACATCTGCGTACAGAAGGAGGGAAAAGCTTTGAAGGAGTTTCTGTAATAGCCTGCAGCGTATGAGACCTCATTGATCGGATGCAGATATCCTGTAGCACTTTAGAGATGGGCAGCCGCTATGGGGGTAGCCGTGTGTATCATAATTATGAAGGAAATAAAAAAACAGCATTCCAAAAGGGGAGGCTTGTACGGATATAAGGAAGGTATGGGCGTTAATGGCAGATTCTCTGGAAACATGGTAAAACGGGGAAAGAAGAGCTGTGTCTGTCTGCCGCCGAAAGGATGCTTGAATCTCTTTCAGAGAGGCAGTAAAAAATCAAGAATAAAATAAAAAAAAGTGTTGACATATGTCGAAAGACGTGATATTATAATCAAGCTGTTGCTGATACAGAAAAGTACAGCGCTCAAGAAGAAATGAAAATTAAAAAAATGAAAAAAGTTCTTGACAAAATGCTTTTGATCTTGTAAAATAGAAAAGCACATTTGGAGAGATATCGAAGTGGTCATAACGAGGCGGTCTTGAAAACCGTTTGTCCGAAAGGGCGCGTGGGTTCGAATCCCACTCTCTCCGTTGCGGACAAGCAAAAAGGCTGTCCGGTAAAAGAATAGAAAAATAAATCAACCAAGCAGAAGTACCCAAGTGGTTGAAGGGGCTCCCCTGGAAAGGGAGTAGGTCGTTAGTAGCGGCGCGAGGGTTCAAATCCCTCCTTCTGCGTTCGCAGCTAAAAGCTGTGACGAACCTTGAAAATTGAAGATTAAACAGTATGTAAAACCCTGAAAATTCTAACAATTCA